>Ga0247611_10006037_pt1 | contig 15697 bp, 15 predicted proteins | sample 177DNAGHGhighgp2_FD_192422 | JGI IMG/M metagenome (GOLD analysis project Ga0247611, IMG submission 192422) | Sheep rumen microbial communities from Palmerston North, Manawatu-Wanganui, New Zealand - 1770 DNA GHGhigh gp2 | ecosystem: Host-associated > Mammals > Digestive system > Stomach > Rumen...
GCTTGCTATTCTATCCTTATCAAGTGCCTGATAAATATCATCAAGTAACATTATAGGTTCTCCCTTTAATTCCTTTATTACTTTTGCTAAGGCAAGCTTAATAGCTATATAAATAATTCTTGATTGTCCTTCTGAAGCAAATTTTTCTGCTTCTAAATCATTTATTAATATCTTAAAGCCATCTCTATGAGTTCCAATTTGAGTAGCTTGATATTTAATATCTAATTGCTTCTTCTCATTAAAAGAGCCTAATACATTATCTGGATTATATGATGGCTCATATAGAAGCTTTATAGATTCTATTTTCATATCTTTGGATATATCTTTTAAATAATAATTAAGCTTATCGATAAGATATATTCTAGAATCATAAATATATTTAATTGATTCAACTAGCTGATTTGTTAAAACATCCAGCATCAAATTATCTATATTTTTAGATTTTAATAAAACATTCCTTTCATTTAATGTCTTTTTATATTTGCTTGATTCATTCAAATATTTTTTATTTAAGATTGAAATATTTAAATCTAAAAATCTTCTTTTATCTCCTTTTGATCCTCTTATTAAAGAAATATCTGTTGGAGCTATCATAACAACATCAATATTACCTAAATAATCACTAGATTTTTTTATTTCATTACCATTGATAAATAAATTCTTATTTTCTTTTGAAATAACAACCTTATATTTTTTCTCGGCATTGATTTCAATTTTAGAAAATGGCTCATTAAATTTTATTACATTTTCTAAATTATTTTCTCTATGTGATTTAGTAGTACTTGCTATAAAAATAGATTCAAGTATTGATGTTTTACCACGTGCGTTTTTTCCACTTATAATAACTAAAGAATTATTTGTATTTAATTTTAAATTATCAAATTGTCTAAAATTATTTAATGAAATATTATTTATCATACAATTTTTATAATCTTATTTTCTACTTTAACAATATCATTTGGATAAAGCTTTCTACCTCTTCTATTATCTGGTTCATCATTCACATAACACATATTGTTTTGTAAATAAAATTTAGCTTCTCCACCTGATGAAATAATGTTTTCAATTTTTAATAATTGACCTAAAGTTATAAATTCTGTAGTTATTTTTAAGTTTTTCATCAAAATCGCCCTTTCTATATGATTATATCATATAGAACAAATATATTCAATTAAAAATCATAAAAATTGCCTTAATTTTTCGTTTTTTTATATGGACTAATAATTTATCGTATTTAATATAAAAACTTAATATAAAAGAAAAATGCCCATATTAATGAGCATCATTCAGGTAAAGAATTTATAAAAAAGTTTATTTTTTCATAATCAAAATAAGTATAATCACTTAAGAATTCATAATCTACATCTACCCCATCATCAATATCAATAAACTGATTTTGATCATTAATTGAACCTAAAACCATATTACCAGATATATCAATTATATCTCCAGATGGGAATACTGTTTGATAAACAACACAAGCTCCTCCACCTGATTTTTTACCAATTACAGTTGCACTTTTATCCATTTTAACAGAATTAATTAATGCATTAGCACTTGAATAAGATAAAGGTGATGAAATAACATAAAATTTATACAATGAATTATATCCATCATTTTCATCATATACTTGATCTAAGTTTGTATCTACATTGTAGTATATATCTTTACAAGCTCCTGTTAAAGCTTCTTTTAAACATATATGAGCTTTTCCATTAATAAAACCTAATACATTTATTAAAGCTTCTGCATTTCCACCACCATTAGTAGATAAATCTAAAACAACCTTATTTATTTTTATTAGATTATTTTCATTATCGTTATATTCTTTTATTGAATTCATTGCAACATACATCATCGCAAAAGAATCATCATCTACATCATATTTTGTAGGCTTTCTATTATAAAAATTTAAACTACTATCTTTTTTAAAGCTATCAAAATAAATATAACATATATTATCTTTTATTCTTATCCACGGAATTGTTCCATAAAAAAATTCATAATTATTTTTTATTTGACTCAATTTAGCTTCATATTCTTCTCTTGCTATTTTCTTTTCCGATTTAGTATTTCTACTACTAATTAATCTATTACTTAATCCTTCAAATAAACCAGTACATAAATATGAAGTGTGAAAATCATCTATATCATTACTTAAAATATAACCTAATTGATTTGCTGAATATTCTGGATTTTCAGAAGATAAATAAACCTTTCCATGATTATCATCTAAATAATCAATAAAATTTAATTTTTTCTTTTCTCTTACTCCATAAATTAAATCTAACATCATCGCAGTAGCATTATAATTATAATTAGCATATTCTTTTGACTTAATATTATCTACTAAACTACCATTATAATACATTAATCCATATTTAGTTAAATATAATTTTGAACCAAAATTTTCATATAATAATGAATTATTAACAACATAATAATCATTACCATTAAAACTAACATCCTTATGAATATCATTATATAAATTAAATAATGTCCATGTTGGATGGAATGGAGCAATAATTTTACCATTATAATTTTCTAATTTTAAATTATATTTTGAATAATTTATATTTACTTCATGACTGTCAGTTACCTTTGATATTGAATTTATTGTTTTATCACTCTTTATTAAATTAAATCCTATATTTATATCAGATAAAAATTTATCATAATTTTCAAAATATATGTTATTATTATTCGCATCTGCTACAATCTTAACACCATTTTTTTCAAATGTTTGATTATTATCTCCATTTGTAACATTAAAATCATCCAATAAAAAATCTAAAATATCTTCTATTCCTATATATGGAACATCATTTGTTTCATCAACTTTATAAGAATACATATAACCAATAGATTTTGTATCACCATAATAAAAATTACTTCTTTTTCTATGAATATTTGTTTCAACAAAACATGAAGATAAAATTAAAACAAAAATTGGTATTAATATTAACATTAAATATTTTTTCAATTTATCACCTTCAAAAAAAATCCCATAAAGGGATTTTATTTTTTTAATCCATTCTAACAGGAAGGATTAGTTGAGTTAAATTATAATCTTTTTCTCCTTTAACAATGAAAGGTCTAATTTCACCCTTTAAATTTAATGAAATTTCAGTTGAATTAAAACTTCTTAAAGCTTCAATTAAATATCTAGATGAAAAACCAATCATAATAGGATTTGTTACTTCAATATAAGTTGGAATAATTTCTTCTCTTGCATCACCAATGTTGATGTAATTAGTTGAAATTTCAACAGTTCTATCCATCTTAATATTTAATTTTATAATTGAATAAGTAATTTCATTCTTTCTATCCTTATCACGAGGTGATAATAATGAAACTCTTTCAACTGCTTCTATTAATTCATCCTTATTAAACTTAACTACATTATTAAATGAATCATTTACTAATCTAGCTGTTTCAGGATAATTACCATCTAATAATCTTGTTTGGAACATTACATTCTTATATTGAGCTAATAATTTATTATTACTAAAATAAAAATTAATATTTCCATCATAAGAATCAACAGCTTTACTTAATTCATCTAATGATTTAGCTGGAATAGTAATATTAAAATCTTTATATTCTCCAATTTCAACAACCTTTTGAGCTAATCTAAATGAATCTGTAGCTGTAACTATAATTCTATTATTATTTGAATTAAAATTAACACCTGTTAATATTGGTTTCTTTTCACTAGTTGATGTTGCAAATACAGTAGTTTTAACAATTTCTTTTAAAACATCTGAATGTAATTCTAATGGATTTTCAAGTGCAACAAAATCAATTTTAGGATAATCTAACGGATCCATTATATGTAATTTAAATTCACCTCTATCAGCTTTAATAACTAAAATCTTATCATCTGATAAAAATAAATTAACATATTTAGAATTAATTTTTCTAATAATATCTATAAAGAATCTACCTGGAACAACTGTTGAACCAGATGATTCAATTTTTAAAGATGAATCATTAATATCAACTTCTACTGAAATATCAGAATTTGATGATGTTAAAAATAAATCAGTATCTGTAGCATCAATTTTAATACCTGTTAATATTGGCATTGGACTTTTATTAGGAAGTCCTTTAGAAATAATATTCAAATTTTCAATTAAAATTTCTCTGTCAATTGTAATATTCATGCTGCACCTCATATAATTAATTATTATAAAAAATATAATAGTAATAATAAGGGATTGTGGATATGTGGATAAATCTAAAAAATCCCTTTACTATACTGAATTATTATAACATAATAATTGTGGAAAATAAATAAAATATCCACAATTATTAGAATATTTATTATAATTTTTTCATTATTGAATCAACAGCCATTTTTAATTCTTCATTTGTTGCTAAATCATTAATTATTTTATTATAACCATTCATAATTGATGAGTGATCTCTACCATTTAAAATTTTACCTATTTTTGAATAATTAAGGTTATATTTATTCTTTAATATATAAATAGTTATAAATCTAGGAATAACTATTTTAGAAGCTCTTGAAGCACCTAAAATATCTGTTGTACTTATTTGATAGAATGAAGATATTACAGATAATACATTTTCATAATTTTCTTTTTCTTTATCTTCTTTATTTTGAATTAATATATTTAATGCTTCTTTAGCATTTTCAAAAGTAATATCTATTTTTAATAATTCACAATAATTAATAACTCTATTTAATGCTCCTTCTAATTCTCTTACATTATTAGTAAAGTTTTCTGCAATATATTCAATTATTGAATCTGGAACATTTTTATTTGTTGTTTCTAATACTTTTCTTTTTAATATTTCTTTTCTTTGATTTAAGTCAGGTTTATTAATATCAACAATAAAACCTTTACTAAATCTAGATTTTAATCTATCCATAAAACCATTTAATTTATTTGCAGGACAATCTGAAGTAATTACTATTTGTTTATTTTTAGTATATAATTTATCAATTAATAAGAATAATTTAGATTGAGTTTGTGCTTTATCAGTTAACATTTGAATATCATCTATTAATAATATATCTACATTATTATATTTTTCATCAAATGCATCTGTATCTTTATCTCTAATAGCTTTAGTAAATTCATTTAAAAATTCATTTGCTTGAACATAAATAACTTTAGTATCTAAATTTTGGAAGTTACCTATAGCTTGCATCAAATGTGTTTTACCTAAACCAACACCACCAAAAATATAAAGAGGGTTAGAAATACTATTTAAACCAGGCTCATTAGCTACTTTTGAGGCAGCCAAAAAAGCGAATTTATTTGAATCTCCTGTAACAAATGATTCAAATGTATAATTTTGATTTAAATTATTATATTCGATACTTTGTGTTCTCTTTGGAGTTATTTGAGAATTATTTACTTCTGTTTCTGTAATAAATTTAATTTTTACTCTTTCATCAGTTATAGATTTTAAACATTTATCTACCTTATCATAATAAGGACCATTAAGTTTAGATTTTGTAACTTGATCTGGTGTCAAAACATAAATATAACCATTCTCAAATTTAACAACTTTTTTAACATCTGAAAAAACTTCATCAAAATTATCACTTTTTAAGGTCTTTTTTATTTTATCTTTAACCTTATTCCATAATATTTGATAATTATCTATCATATTAATCACCCTTAACTTCTACGCTACTAAAATAATATCATATAAAATGTTAATAAAAAGCAAAAGTTATCAACAGAAAATTGTGGATAACTTTTTATTAAATGGAAAAATTATTTGAGAAAATGTGGATAACTATATTAAAAAAATTAAGTATTTACAACACTTTTTTGAGTTTTAAACATATCAACATGTTGATTTAAATATTGATAACTTATCCACACCATTGAAAAAATTAACTACACTTTTTTTAAAATTGTACACAAAGAACAAAAAAATATAAGAAAAAACCCCTTACCTAAAGGATTTTTTGAATTTTTTAAAAAAATAATAATTGTTATAATATTTGATTTTTTATTAAATTAATCCACATTTGTTTACTTACATTTATTTTCATAAAAAAATTAAAAAATTTTAATAAAATCTCTTGATTTTTGTTAGTTGTTTGTGTAGTAAATACAAAAGTCTTTTTGTGGATAATATTTTTTTAACACTTTTATTTATCCACATTTTTGTCAAGTGTATTTTATTAAATTTTAAACATGAAAATTTTGTTTTCATTGAATTTTATTTTATGAAAAATTTTCATAATAAAAAATATTAATTATTCTTAATTTTTTCTATAATTCTTTTTTAAATATTTAAATAATGCTTTTTGTCCATTTTCAGAATAATATTTTAATAATTCTTCTATCTTTTTATCTGTTTCTGGATGAATTATCATTCCAGTTCTTTCTTTATAATAATAATCTAAAACCATTTGTGGGTTAAAATTACCTTTATTATAAACTTTTGAAGCTGCAATTCTATCACAAATACTTTCTACCAAATATTTATTAGGAATTTCAACTGGTTCAACCATGTGTGTATTTATATTTGTGTCTTGCCAATAATCAATATGATGCTTATTTCTTCCTTTATGATGCATCCAGGCAATGCTATATCCATTTTTAATTCTTTCATTAACATGTGGAGATTTTTTACCATCATAATATTTAGCACCACGCCAAAATTCTGTAAACCCATATTTAGATAAATCATGTAATAATCCTTGTTTATATAATCCACATTTAAAACAATAATGCATTACTAAATGTCTATGCTTTGTTATAGTTATGAAATGTTTAATTGGGTGTATCATATTAACAGCTCCATTCTATATACAATATATAGTATAAAAAAAGGACTGTGAAATCAAGATTTATTTTCACAATCCTATTCTTATTCTGTAACATGATCAAATGCTGTTTCAACAATTATTTTAATATGTTCATCAGCGAGCTTATAATATACTTCTTTTCCTTCTTTTTCATATGTTATTAATTTAGATGCTCTTAACAATGCTAATTGATGAGATACTGCACTCTTAGTCATTTCAAGCTTAGAAGCTATATCATTTACACATAATCTTTGTTCATCTATTAACAACATGATTCTTAATCTTGTATTATCACCAAGAATTTTAAAGAATTCTGCCATATCTGGTATAGCTGTATTATATTTATTATTTTCTTTTTTCATATTATACCTCTTTTAAAGTTGAATAATTGTTCAACTTACATATATATTATAATATAGATTAAATAATATTACAAAATGTTATTTAATAATTTAGATTATCTAAGATGTTTATTTTTATTATAGATTTATCATTAAAAAATCTAATTTTATTTTCTAAAACCATTAAATCATCATTATCGAATACTTTTCCAGTTACATATGATATACCTGTTTTATTAATATAAATATTCTTATCAATAATATCTACTTCTTTTACAAATAAATTATTATCTAAATCTCTATAAATTAAATATCCATATATTGGATGAAAATTTAATTTATATCTTTTTTTATAATTTATGTATAATAATAAATCATTTTCTTTTGTGTTATTAATTAAATTGACATAATAATCATCTGAATTTTCAAGATAAAATTTAATATATTCGTTACTATATCTATGATTAAATTTACTTAATTTATATAAACCATATGATGTTACTACTAATAACAATATAGATATACCTAATATTATTGAACATAAAATTATATCATCTTTATAATAATTCATTGTGTCTTGGTAAGACAAATATGTTACATTTTGGTATACAACTTCATACACATAATTATTTATATTATATTTAACATTTATTACTGCCCCTACAGGAAGCTTTTTATCTAGATTACTTGTATAGTAGCTATAAATATCATCGTCAGATACAATACTATCATTTGTTATTTCTCTAATTATTATTGTTTCAGAATCCAAACTATCATAAGAAACTAATCTTGATTGAATTTTGATTCCAAGAACAATAGAAAAGCCTACAGTTATATATAAGAAAACTGCCATAAGAATAATTAGTATTGATTTTGACAAATTATTTTTATAACTAACTATTTTCATTGTCTTCCTCTTTTTCTTTTGATATGATGAATGATACTCCACCATATTCTTCGTTTCTTACACTTAGATTCATACCAAAGAAGTCTACTGTTTTCATAACTATAGACATTCCTAAACCAAATTCACCTTTACTTCCTTTTTCATAAGGCTTAAACACACTATTTAAGAATTGTTCATCAATTGGATCGCCATCATTATATATTCTAATTCTTGATTCTCTTAGAATTATTTTTATTTCTGTTTTTGCAAATCTTTTAGCGTTATCTACAATATTAGAGATAACAGTACTCCAATTTTCTCTATATCCCTTGAAGATTATTCCTTCTTCTAAATCTAAAATAAAATTAATATTTGTTTGATATTTGTATGATAATACTACTTCATTTATTAATTCATACATATTAACATCTTCAAATTCTTTGTCTTTTGTTAAATATTCTAAAGAATTATATTGTAATAATCTATTAACCTTATTACGTAGATTATCAGCTTGTTCAATTATTATTTTTAGGGCATCCTTTGATTCAACACCATCTTGGATTGCCTCAGCATATGATTTAATTACAGCGATAGGTGTTTTAAAATCATGACTTAGATTTTGTAACATCTCTTGTTTTGTTTCTTCATTATGACTTATTTCTTCTCTCATCATTTCAACTGATTTAGATAAAACACCTATTTCATCAGATGATGAATCAACATATTTTTCTTCATATTTATTTTTAGGCATATTAATAATATGATATTGAATATTCCTAATTCTTTTAACAAAATGATTACTCCAAAGATAAATAACTAATATAGCTAAAAATACTAATACAAAGAATATAGCAATTAATCTTAATGAAACACTTCTAACTAGATTAATTGTATAATCAGCATCTGTAAACATAATTGTATAATTTAAAGTATTTATATCAGTACCATTACCTCTTATTTGAGCAACATAATAAATTGTTGGTTTAATAGAGGTTTTTATTTTACCCTTAGAATAATAATCATTATATTTACCTTCGTTAGATTTAATGATTTCATTCATCAAATCTGATATTTCATCTTGACTAATAAAAACATCAGTATTTTCAGGCTTGTTAAAAACATTTCCACTCATTGGATCTACTCTTTGGATTTGATATCCAATTTTCATATCATGGAAATTATTTATTAAGTTATCAGCTTGTGGGTTATAAGGACCACGATAATTATCTGAATTTAATATATAAGAATATGTTGATAGTCTAGAATATACTTCATCATCAGCAACACTATTGATGGTTGTTAAGGTGATGATTGAAAAGGCAATTGAAGCGACTAATATTATTGAAACAAATAATAGTAATAACTGGCTTGATATGTTTAATTTTTTCATATTGTTAATCTATATCCATAGCCATATATTGTTTCAACATTAAGATTAGGCATTTTTTGTCTTAATCTTCTCATTAGGTCATCGACAACTCTATCAGACCCAAAATAATCACTACCCCATACATTATCAAGAATTTGTTCTCTTGAGAAAGCCTTTGATTTATTTTCTACTAAGAATAATAATAAATCATATTCTTTACTTGTAAGGGGAATTGCATTTTCATTTTCTGTTACTATTCTCTTATCAAAATCTATTTTATATCCATTAAATTCAAGAATATTGTTATTTAAAGATGTGTTTTTATAGCTTCTAGCTAATAAATTTTTAACTCTTAGCATTAATTCTCTTATTGAATATGGTTTTGATACATAATCATCAGAACCAAGCTCTAAGCCCATAACTCTATCAATATCCTGATCACGGGCAGATGTAAATATGATTGGCATATCAGGATTAGCTTCTTTTATTTTCTTTAATAAATCATATCCAGAAACAATACCAGGTAGCATTATATCTAAAATCCATAATGATGCATTATCATCATAATGCTTTATAGCGTCCTCACCATTATTAAAAACTAAGGTTTCATAGCCCTCATTTATTAAATATTTTTCTACTAAAGATGCTAGATTTTTTTCATCTTCTACTAAATATACCTTATACATAATATCATCGGCTCCTTTTATTAATTATATCAAAAATTTGTCATTATTTCATCAATATAGAAAAATAAGGGAATTATTTAAATAAATTCCCTATTTTTCCAATTATTGGAGAGCTTAGCATCTTAAGTTGTCTTAAGATACTTTTATTATAATTAATAATTGTTGTAAAATTATGTGATTTTTATGTAAAAATAAAAGGACTAAAATTAGTCCTTATATTCATCCTCGAATTCATCCATATATTTATTATATTTTTCTTCATCGAAGTCTTTATCATCGTATGAGTCATCATCATCTTCTTCATCCTCATCATCTTCAAATGATAAGTCGTCTTCATATTCCTCATCGTCTTCATTTTGATCTTCGTAATCTTCATCTTCATCACGATCAATTTCGTCTTCATCCTCATCATCAGATAAATCGTAATCGTCGTCTTCATCCTCGTCTAAACGCTTTCTTTCAGGCTTTTGATAATCATCTTTACTATTGAAGTCTGAACCATCCTTCTCGAATTTTTCAAGTGGTTGGCGACTCTTTAAGTCCCATTGATCATCACCTAAGAAAACAAATTTTGAAGAAATTGTTATATCTAAATATAATTTAGCCGCTAAATCACCTGATTCATCTTCGACATTTTTAGAAGCTAATGTTTCGTTGATTAAATCGTATATATTAGTTGGGCCTTCTTTTTTACTTATAATTTCAAGTGCTGCTTCAAATAATGATTGTTGATTTTCCATTTTAATCCTCCAAAAAGATTATGCTAGTATATTTTACTCAAAATTTATAGAAGTTTCAAGTATAAATTTAATTATGAATTAAATAATATCCAGATTTTATGATTTGTTTTAATATCATATATTGTTGAATCATATTCTAAATATAATTTATTTTTATTTATTTCTATTTTTGTATTAGATATTAGTAATTCAAAAACTAAACCTTCTTTTGATTTATAATTTCCAATTGTAATATTATATTGATCTAATACTATTTTCATATTAATATTGCCAATTCTTTTAATTGTAATTTTTAAATCATCAGCAATTTTTAAATATATTTTAGTATCTTCTACAGATTTATCTAAAAATATATATTCATCATTTTTATATTCATATTCAGTAGTATAAGTGACCTTATTATTATCACTATCAACACTATGGAATGTTAAATTCATTAATATTCTCTTCTTCCTTCCATAGCCTTTAGGATAGTCATTTCATCTAAATATGATATATCTCCACCTACAGGTAATCCATGAGCAATTCTTGTAATCTTAACATCATAATCCTTTAAAAGCTCTTTTAGATATCTCGCAGTTGTTTCACCCTCAAGGGTTGCGTTTGTAGCAAGTATTAATTCATTTACTTCTTTATTTTTTACCTTTTCTTCTAAAGAATCAATATTTAAGTCATGAATTGTAATACCTTTAGAAAAAGATATAACTCCACCTAAAACATGATATATACCTTTATATTCTTTTAATGATTCAATTGTATATAAATCTTTAATAGATTCAACTACTAATACTTGTTTTTTATTTCTTTGTGGATCACTACAAATATTACATAAATCATTTTCTGTAATGTTTCCACAGCAAGGACATTTTTTAATATCCTTTTTTATTGAAATTAATGAATTAGAAAAATCAATTAATTTTTCTTCTTCCATATTTGAAAAAATATATAAGGCATAGCGTTCAGCAGTTTTTCTTCCAACAGATGGCAAGCTTTGAAAAGCTTCAATTAGATTTTCTAAAGAATTTGGGTATTTATTCATTAGAAACCAAATCCCATACCGCCGCCGAAACCGCCTAAAAGCTTATTAGATTCTTCATCAATCTTTTTAGAAGCATCATTTAAAGCTAAAACAATCATATCTTGAACCATTTCTAAATCGTCCTTAACAGCTTCCTCATCGATTTTTACAGAAATAACCTCATGAGATCCTTTAACTTCAACCTTTACAACACCGCCACCAGCTGTGCCTGTAAATACAGTTTCTTGAAGGCGCTCTTGAGCTTCCATCATTTGTTTTTGCATTTTTCTTAATTTCATCATTTGTTGTTGATTCATTTTTTATTCCTCCACTATTAAATCATCATTTTCAAAGAATTCTTTAGCACTATTAATCATTTTATCTTCCTCAGATTCAATTTTTACTTCAGGAATTCTTCTTCTTTTAACATTTGTTCTTACAGGGTCAAGCTTAATCTCTCCACCCTTTTTATATTTATTCATATAATCGACCTTGATTTTACTCCAAACTTCCTTTGGAATACAAATATAATCTTTAATATTTAAATTATATTCATTTAATATTTCGATTATTTTTACGAAATTTTCATAATTCATGATTCTATTACAGAATGCAGAATCTGCAAGCTCTATAATAAAGCTATTATTATTTGCGGCTACAATATTACCTCTTGTTAGCATTTGTATTGTATATAGCTCACTATATCTAATTTTCATTTCAGTAAATGCTTTAGATAATACTTCCTTAGCATCCTTACTTGCATCCTTTAATACATCATAAATATCATCAACATTTATTTCATCATCAGGAACTACAACCTCAAGCTTTGGTGCTTCAGTTGTCTCAGGTATATCAAAGCTTACATCCTGAGGGATATTATTTTCTATAGGCTTTACTACCTCAGGTTCTTTTATATTATTAAGAGGCTCAACCTTTGATTCATTTCTTAATTTGATTAATTCTTCATTAGAAGAAAATTCAGGCTGGAATCCACTATTAATTCTTGATGGCTTATTAACTGTCATCAATTTATCAAATTCATGTTCTAAAGATAATAATCTTTCTGATAATGAAGCATTATCGTTTTCTTTAGCATCACTCATTTTTAATATTGCTAATTCTAAATAAGCTCTTTTTTGAGTTGAGAATCTCATTTGATTTAAAGCATCATTTAATATATTAATCCAAGAATAAATAATACTTGCTTTAGTCATATTAGCTAGGCTTTGGAATTCTTGATTATCATACATAAGCTTTTCGTCTAATATCGCATTATTTTTATAAAGTAGCATATCTCTTAAGAATAAGATTAAATCATTAATGATTCTAGGGACTTCTTTACCTTTTTTAATCATGTCATCGACAAGCTTAATAGCACTAGGGCCATCAGCCTTTTTTGCATAATTTAATAAATCTATCATTGATACATAAGAAATATTACCTGATATATCTAATACATCATCTAATGTTATTTCATCATTAACACTATATGAAATAGCTTGATCAAATAATGATAATGCATCACGCATACCACCTTCAGCTGATAAAGCTATTTGATGTAATGCTTCATTTGATATTTTAATATTTTCTTCTTCAGCAACTATTTTTAATCTTTTTAATATATCATCTAAAGAAATTGAACTAAAATCAAATCTTTGACAACGAGACAAAATAGTATTTGGCAATTTATATGGTTCAGTTGTCGCTAAAATAAATATTACATGACTAGGTGGTTCTTCCAATGTTTTTAATAAAGCATTGAAAGCTGCAGGAGATAGCATATGAACCTCATCAATAATATAAATCTTATATCTTCCTTGTGAAGGTAAGAATTTAACAGTTTCTCTTAATGATCTTATATCATCAGCAGAGTTATTAGATGCGGCATCTATTTCAATAACATCAGAAACAATTCCTTTTGTTATTCCTTTACAAATTTCACATTCACAACAAGGCTCAGTTGTTGGGCCAGTTTCACAATTCATAGCCTTAGCCATAATTTTAGCAAGTGTTGTTTTACCTGTACCACGAGGTCCACAGAATAAATAAGCATGAGCGACTTTATTTAATTTTATTGCATTTTGTAATGTTTTAATAACATGTTCTTGGCCTACAACCTCAGAAAATTTCTGTGGTCTATATGCTCTATATAAAGCTACATATGCCATATTCAAAACCTCCTATTCTATATAATAAATATGTTTTACACCATCACTATCAAAATAATGGTAATAAGATATATAACAATCAGGTGAAACAACTAAATCGTATATTGTTGTAAAAAACTTATCTTTATTTAAATCATAACCTACTCTATTATAAGCCTTTGAAATTAAATCGCTACAATAACTTTTAGATTTATTCTCAAATAATCCAAAAGAGAAATTATAATAATCACCAAGCTCACCATATATTATACTCATAAGTTCATCTTTTTGTTCATCAGTTATTCCATTCATTCTTAGGCCTATAGCTTCTTTGAATGTTCTATCATTAATCCAATATGCTCTATTAGCAATTTGAGATGGATTTAATCCTTCATTCATACCAGTTGCCTCAATAGAATCATAATTAGAAAAATGTTTTTCATAATCATTGAATTCTTTTGTTACAAAAGCGGCATGTCCTCCTGCAAAATATGAAACAAATCCACTTATAAATTCATTTACTAATGTTGCGTTAGGCGAAACAATAACATCACCATAATTACCAGGATAAACTGTACTGCCAGTTGAATAATATCCTGGGGCTTCTCCTTCTTTTTTATAGCTATAATATTTTACTCCGTATTCTTCTTTTACTAGAGTACATTTAGCCTTAAAATCACTTATTTTTAAATCATATTGAATGTGATCTACTACAGTGTTTGTAACAAATAATAGGATAATAAATATTAAAATTGAACTTAGTGTAAACAATCCATATTTAATAATCTTTTTCATTAGTTAATTTCTTTCTTTTTTAGTTTCTGTTCTTTCTTTTGTTGTTTTCTTTGTAATTTTAATTCTTTTTTCTTCTTTCTTTTTTCTTTAAAGACAACTAAATATAATTTTAATTTTTTAATAGTGATAACCCATAAATAAATATAACATAATGAAGCGGCTACTATTGATAATATAAATACATAATTAAAATTATAATTATAAACTCTACCAATAGAAACAAATATAACAATAGCTAATCCTAATAAAGTATTAGCAATAGCTGGTATTCGTCTTGTTGTGATAAAGTCTACTATTGTCGCGATTGTATAAGCTATAGAGAATCCAAATATTACACCTATTGCTTCAAAGTTTAATATTGAGTATGTTGCACAAGCAACAACGCTCATCATAAATAACGCAGATATTGGTAAGAAATAATCTTTAAATGAACCAATATTTGTAATCGATAATAAGTTTAATAAAACAGGTATTAAGAATAATACGAATATCAAAAACATTATTGCAACAACAAATACCAGTTTAGAATTTAATATTTGTTGCTTAGTGCTATAAGTTTCAGTAGGGGACACCTTAAATGAAAGATCAGATATACCTTTTAGTGAATCTATTGATATTTTATATATTCTATTATTTCCTTCTGTTGATTCCTTAAAGCTATCATATTGATTATCAACATAATTAGGAGTCTTAATTGTAAGATTTAATTTATCATAAGATATTTCTGTGTTGTTGATATGTAAATATGGATTAATTATATATTTATAATCATATGTAAAAGGTTCACTTGTTTCATCTAATGAATAATAAATAGGGGATTCGATTTTTAATGTAAATTCTTCGTCTTTAGCTTTGTTTACCTTAATTGAATTTGTTTTCAATAAAGACATATTATCAATAGATAGGCTTGTAA
>Ga0247611_10006038_pt1 | contig 15697 bp, 6 predicted proteins | sample 177DNAGHGhighgp2_FD_192422 | JGI IMG/M metagenome (GOLD analysis project Ga0247611, IMG submission 192422) | Sheep rumen microbial communities from Palmerston North, Manawatu-Wanganui, New Zealand - 1770 DNA GHGhigh gp2 | ecosystem: Host-associated > Mammals > Digestive system > Stomach > Rumen ...
CCCACTCACTATTTTCTTAATCTCATTGAGTTTGTTGAGAGCCTCCACCGGTGTGAGATTGTTGATGTCCAACCCCAATATCTCATCGCGCACCTGTGAGAGCACAGGGTCATCCAATTGGAAGAAGCTCAACTGCATGCCCTCCCTCGACTGATTGAGCGACTGCGCAGAGGGTTTTCCCACACTGCCCACATTGCTGTTGTCTGCCTCCAGTTGTTTGAGGATGACATTGGCACGCTTGACGATGCTCTTCGGCATACCTGCTATCTCAGCCACATGGATACCGAAAGAGTGTTCCGAACCACCCCGTTTCAATGTACGCAGGAAAATCACTTTATTGTCAATCTCCTTCACACTGACATTGTAGTTTTTGATACGTGAGAAATTCTTCTCCATCTCATTCAGTTCATGATAATGCGTGGCAAACAGTGTGCGTGCCCTCGCCCTTACATGCTCATGGAGATATTCCACTATCGCCCAGGCAATGGAGATGCCGTCGTAGGTAGATGTGCCACGTCCCAACTCATCGAAGAGCACCAAAGAGCGGGATGACACATTATTGAGGATATTCGCCGCCTCTGTCATCTCCACCATGAAGGTAGACTCACCCACTGATATATTGTCGGATGCACCCACACGAGTAAAAATCTTGTCCACCATACCGATTCTCGCCGCCTCTGCCGGTACGAAACAACCTATCTGAGCCAACAACACAATAAGGGCAGTCTGACGCAGCAGAGCCGACTTACCTGCCATATTGGGTCCGGTAATGATGATGATTTGCTGCCGCTCATTGTCAAGCAAGATATCATTAGGCACATATTTCTCACCCAAAGGCAACTGTGTCTCTATCACAGGATGCCTCCCCTGTTTGATGTCAATCACCTCAGAGGTGTCGATGACCGGGCGCACATATTTGTTTTCCTCAGAAACCACGGCATATGACAGCAGACAGTCGATGCGAGCCACAAGGTTGGCATTAATCTGAATGGCAGGGATAAACTCCTGTATCGCCATGACAAGTTCATTGAACAACCTTGTCTCCAAAGAGATAATCTTATCCTCAGCACCTAATATTTTCTCCTCATACTCTTTCAGTTCCTGAGTAATATAGCGCTCTGCCTGTGCCAATGTCTGCTTGCGCACCCATTCTGCCGGCACATTGTCCTTATAGGTGTTGCGTACCTCAAGATAATAGCCAAACACATTGTTGTAGCCAATCTTCAGAGAAGAGATACCTGTGGCTGCTGCCTCACGCTCTTGAATTTTCAACAGATAGTCCTTACCACTGTAAGCAATATTGCGCAGTTCGTCCAACTCTTCACTCACTCCGTTGCTGATGACATTTCCCTTGTTCACCAACAAGGGTGGGTCGGGCTGTATCTCACGGGCAATTCGGTCGCGGATGGAGCGACAGATATTCATTTGCTCACCAATGCGCTGCAATGCCTCATTATCAGAACTCATACAAGCCGTCTTGATGGGTTCGATAGCCTGCAACGCCACTCTCAACTGCATCACTTCACGCGGTGATACCCTGCCAGTAGCTACCTTGGAGATGATACGCTCCAAATCATTGATGAGATGAAGTTGCTCATCCACCAACTGCCTGAAATCAGGATGCCTGAAAAAATACTCCACCACATCGAGACGATCGTTGATGGGTTTCTCATCTTTCAGCGGAAAAACCATCCAACGATGCAGCAGACGGCCACCCATGGCGGTGATGGTCTTGTCAATCACATTGAGCAAAGACAGTCCCTCCTCCTGCATAGGTGAAAGGAGTTCAAGGGAACGGATGGTGAACTTGTCCAATCTCACATATCGTTCCTCCTCAATCCGTGAGATGGAAGTAATATGTCCTATTTGCGTATGCTGCGTCAGTTCAAGATACTGCAGGATAGCACCTGCTGCCACCACACCATTGAACAAATGGTCGACACCAAAACCCTTCAGGTTTTTGGTTTTGAAATGATGGAGCAGTTTTTGCCGTGCCGTCTGTTCGGTGAACACCCAGTCATCCAATTCAAACACACAAGCCTTTGAACCGAAATGTCGTTCATACTCACCTTTCTTGGCACGGTCATAAAGCACTTCTTTGGGTTGGAAACTACCCAGGAGCTTCTCCACATAGTCATATATTCCCTCACCGACAAGAAACTCTCCCGTCGAGATATCCAGAAAAGCAACTCCACAAGCACCTTTTCCAAAATGTACGGCAGCAAGAAAATTGTTCTCCTTGTAATTGAGCACATTGTCACTCATCGCCACACCTGGAGTCACCAATTCCGTGATACCACGTTTCACCAATGTCTTGGTGAGTTTCGGGTCCTCCAACTGGTCGCAGATAGCCACCCTCCTGCCAGCACGAATCAATTTGGGCAAATAGGTGTCCAACGCATGATGTGGAAAACCCGCCATCTCCGTCGTACCTGTCGAACCACCATTGTTGCGTCGTGTCAAGGTAATACCCAATATTTTAGAGGCAGCTACAGCATCCTCACAATATGTTTCATAGAAATCACCACAGCGAAACAGCATCAGCGCGTCGGGATGTTTTGCCTTCAGCGTGAAAAACTGCTTCATCATGGGAGTCAGTCCGTTTTCTTTCTTTGCCATGCGGTGAACAATCGTTTTTTACAATGGGCAAAGTTAATGAAAAATCCACAATCACTGTGGAAAACTATGTGGAAAACTATTAAAAAAGCATCAATTTATCCATATCGCCACTCGTAAAAACTTATAGTGTGTAAAAAAAACTTTTTTTCCACATCACTTTCCAATGATTATCCACACAAAAATAATCCATTAGTTTTCCACACCTTGTTTTTCCACACTCTATAAAAATTGTGGATAACTAAATAAAATATTGAAAATCAAAATATTATAATACAAAATCAATGAGGATAACCAGTAGATAACCATGAATAACTATATAATTAAAAGTTATCCACATTTTCAACACCCTTTCTTCTTTAAATTTTTATTTTCTTTTTTGAAAAATCAATAAAATAAAAAAAGAAAGGATGGTGGAAATGACATAGACAAGCATGAAGGCGACAATCACCATATAATAATTGTTGTGATAAGGGTATCCACATATTGTGAGGCAGCGGGTGACCAGAAGTGGAACACCACCACAGATGAAATAATAGATAAGAGAGTGTTTGCCTGTCCATTCCATCCAACGGAGCCGTGGCAAGTGATGACAGATGGAGATGATGATCAGACTGCCGATAATACCGTCTGCAAAAAACAGAATGAAAGAATCTACATGGATGGGTTGGCAGGTGAGCAGCAGGGATTGTTTCCACACAGTATATTTGATGACAGCCTCTATGGCAACCAACAGCAATATGGTTGAAGAACGTTGGATGAGGCGCATCCACTCCTTATGCCGTCGGAAAACAAAACCAGTAAAAATGAAAGGCATCATCAGAAAAGCATTGTGCCAGCACCAAAAATTGGTTGCCGACCATCGGTCGTTGTCCAACAGATGATAGGCAATGGCCATGATAAGGTAGGGTAGGGCGCACCATACTCCCAATATCATCATACGACCATCCCATTTGTTCACCAGTGGTGCAAAAATCACTTCAGCTACCGCTAAGGCAGCCACAAACCATGACGCATGACCGGTAAGCACATCCGTATAGGTATCTATCAGTGTGGTATCGTCATGCACCAACGCCTTTGGAAGGGCTATGACGGCAGTAAAGATGAAATAGGGTAGGATTATACCTCTGAGCACACTGAGGAGCTTGTGGCGCACGGAAAAGGCCTTTTCTGGGTTGTTGAAAAGGTATCCGGAGATGAAGAAGAAAGTGATGAGAACATTGTTGACGTAGAAAGCATAGGGTATGATTTCCTCACCGGCATAATATTTCTCTGTGTGGAAGAGCAGGATGGCCATCATACAGAGACCTCTTGCCCTGTCCGCCCATGTGAGACGTGTCGGTGTAGCTATGTCATCCATGCTGCGTCAGTTGACTATGGCTATCTTGCACACAGTGCCTTTCTTTCCCTCAGCAGTGGCAGTCATCACCATATATACGCCAGATGCCACCCGACGGCCTTTTTCGTCACGGCCGTCCCAGGTAAACGTACCACCGTTGCTGACACCCTCTGCCACCACAGCACCATTGGCTGTGACAATTTTCACATCGGCATTCATTGACAGACCGGTGACGGTAATCAATCCCGTATAATCTGGTTTCACGGGATTAGGATAAGCATAGACATTGTCCTTGTTCATTGTCTCATTGGTGGCGCTGGCATCGCTCATATAAGAGCACAGACCATTGTCGGTACCGAAAAACACCTCACCTGTCTGGTCATTGATGGCGATGGACTCAATATTGTCGGAGAGCAGCATGCTGTTGGAGGAGAGGAAGTGCTGCACTTGTGTCATATTGTCGGCACTGATGAGGTAAGCACCGTTGCCGTTGGTGCCAAACCATTTGCGGTTGCCTCCGTCTACAGCGATGCAGGTGATGTCGACACCGCTGAGCAGATAGTCGGCAAAATTGGTGCCGTCGTTTCGGGGCACTTTGATTTGCTGCAGCACAAGGTTCGACCCATTGTCGATGTCTCCATTCGGAAGCATCAGCGGACCCACATTGGTGCCAATCCATATATTTCCATCCTTGTCCTCAGCAATGCATTTCACACCGTTGGGATTGAGTGTCGTACCATCCTCATTAACGAAGGTGGTGAAATGGTTGATAACATCATTGTTGGGATTATAGCTGTAGAAAGATGGAAGTGCCCAGTGGTTGTTGACAAACCAAAAGAGTCCTCGACTGTCGAGAATCATGCATTTCATGTTGGCAAGACTGCGGTCATTGTCATCCATGAGTATTTTGTTGTGGTGTGACTCCCATGTACCATCAGACTTCAATTCAAGGATGGAAGCAGCTTCCGCAAGACTGTTGAGGCACCATAGGTTGCCTTTGGCATCAAATCTCAGTCCGAGGGTGAGGATGTGGTTGGGACTGTTGTCGGGTGTGGAAAACATCAGCGGACTGTTGTTGGGGTTGTAATGGCGCACAAACCGTCCGTTGAGGTATTCATAGATGCCTGCCCTTCCTCCGGCGAACACATGATTGTGGTCTTTAGGGTCGAAGTCGAGGCAGGTGATGTCCTGCATGCTGTTGCCCACAATATCACCCATATCATCCTGATAGATGGTCCAGTCGTCGTTGGCGAAAGTCTGTACAACAGCCGGTCGGTGGAGTTCGGCAAAGGCATCATAACCGCCACCGCAGCTGTATAGCGTGTTGTTGGCATATTTCAGAAAACCGAAGTAGTTGTATTTCGGTCCGTCGGGATTGATGTCTGTCGTCTTTGGAGTGAATACACCATCCTCGATGGTGACCGAACAAAGTTTTCCGTCGCTTTGGTTGGTCCAGTAGCAGTCGTTGTTGTTGTCGTAAACAAGTGTTTTGAAATGACCGGCACCCTTTGATATGAGTGTGGGAGCACCATCAGACATGAATATCCAGGCATATTCTTTGGTGCCGAGGATGAGGCGGTTGTCACTAATTGTGGTGTAGGTAAAACTACAATGATAGGCTGTTTCCCATCCTTTGTTGGTGCGGTGATAGACTGTCCCTGGAGTGGCAGCCAGCAATCGGTTGTTGTAGGAAAACAAATACTCAACCTTGTTGTCGCTGTCCTTCTTCCAAAAACTCTTGTCGAGCAGGTTGTCTTTCATATTGCCTGCCATGATGCCTTCTTCACCACATGCGGCATAGATATATCCTTGATGGATGGCGGTGGAGTAGATTTTTTTACCGAGGTTGTAGGTGGCACTGATTTCTGCATCTGCCACATTGAGTTTGAGGATACCGAAATTGGTGGAAAGATAAGCCGTGGTGCCTGTCACGGTGATGTCATTGACTGTCGTGTCGACCGTCATCAACTTATTGAAATAAGCAGAGATATTCACCACATCACCATCTTCATTGAGCAAGTCGATGTTCTGGTTGTCATAGATGATGATGAGTTGTTTTGCATCCTTGCACCATGCTATATGGCTGATGTTGCAGTCACTGAGCGCGTTCATCTTGTCGTATGTCTCCACGCTCTTATCCGAAGTGTTGTAAGAGAAAAGACCTTTTGAACTGAGCACAAACACCTTCTTTCCTGCCGGTTGAATCTGTGTGATGTCACTATAGGCCAGATAACTGGTCCATGTGCCGATGGCAGCACCACGGACACCAACGGAACACACTGTCATCAACAGGATAAAAAGTATGCGCAAAGCAGCCAATTTTTAATCTTTAATTTTTAATTTTTTATCTCTTTCTTTCCTTTTAGGAATTTCGCCAGTTTTTCCACTGCCAAGGCACGATGGGAGATACGGTTTTTTATTTGAGGACCCAATTGTGCAAAAGTCTCCTCATAGCCATCAGGTTGGAAGATGGGGTCGTAACCGAATCCCTCATCACCTCTTTTCTCGTGGATAATCTGTCCCTCAATGATTCCCTCAAAACAATTTATTTTTTGTTCAGCTGGAGAAGAATCATTGTCTTCTTCCTTTTGTATTAACGCAATAACCGTACGAAATCGTGCCTTCCGATTGTTATTTTCTCCTAATTCATGCAATAATTTTCGCATATTGGCCTCACTGTCATGTCCTTCGCCGGCATATCGGGCAGAATAGATACCTGGTGCACCGCCAAGTGCATCCACCTCCAAACCCGTATCATCGGCGAAACAGCTGAGGTGATAGTGGTCAAAGACATACTGAGCTTTCTGCAAGGCATTTCCCTCAATGGTATCAGCTGTCTCGGGAATATCCTCATGACAACCGATATCGGCAAGTGAAAGCACCTCAAAGTCATTACCCAATATCTGACGTATCTCAGTCAATTTATGTGCGTTGTTGGTGGCAAATACTATTTTCATTGTTGTTCTGTTGTTTCTTCTTTCTTTTCAACTTTTACTTTCATTTCATCAAATCCCTCGCCATATACACCAATAACGCTGCTCTGACTGACAAAGGCATTGGGGTCGATAGACTTGATTAAACGGAACATTGTGATGCTCTCCCTTTTGCGGGCGAGGATACAGAGCACTTTCATATCGGCTCCAGAGTACCAGCCGTGACCGTCGAGGATGGTCACGCCATGCTGCATCTCCGTTCCGATGGCGTTGGCAATCTCCTGATATTTCTTTGAGAAGATAAAAAACTGCACTGACTCTCTTTGGGAGTTCATCACGTAGTCGAGCATGAAGTTTTCCACCACCATGGTGCATAGACCGAACACAATTTTGTAGAGTGCTTGCGTGGTGGTGAAGTCACGGGCATAGATGAACATCGGGAAGCTCATTCCGATGATGAAAAGGTCGACGAAGATGAGCACTGTGCCCAGCGACATGTTGCGGTATTTGTTGACTACAGCGGCAACGATATCGGTGCCACCCGTACTGCCGTTGTTCAAAAAGACAATGGCAAGAGACGTACCCGTGATGCAGCAACCTATGATGAGTGACATGAAGTCCTGGTCGCCCAGTAATTTTACCATACTGCCATCATCATTGGTGACGATGTCCTGAGCCACACCCAGCATTGCCGAAAGCATGAAGATGGCATAGATGGTCTTCATGAGGAAGCGCCATCCCAATATCTTCAGTGCCAGTACGAGGAGGAGGGCATTGAGGATGAAATAGGAATACATGATGGGTATGCCATGTCCGTTGCCGTTGGTGGCATAGAAGATGATGGCGGAGAAACCCGTCACACCACCCGTCACAATCTCATAGGGCAGCAGGAATCCTGTCCACCCTATGGTATAGAGCAGCAGTCCGAGGGTGATGTATATGTAGTCCTTGACTTCGTTGATGAACTTCTTTCGTTCGATGGTCATGAAATACCTTATTTGAACACCACATTGACAATCTTCTTCGGAACGATGATGACCTTCATCACCTGTTTTCCGTCGATGTATTTCTGTGAGCGCTCATCAGCAAGTACTGCCTCTTGTATGGTGGCGTTGTCAGCATCCACGGCAAACTGCATCTGGAAGCGTGCCTTACCGTTGAACGAAATGGTGAGCTGCATCTGGCTCTCAACAAGATATTTCTCATCATATTTCGGCCATGCGGCATCACACACCGAACCTGTTCCGCCAAGAGCCTCCCACAGTTCCTCTGCGATATGGGGAGCAAATGGTGCGATGAGTTTCACCAACTGTGTGAGTATTTCTTTGTTGCGGCAGCGTTGCTGGCTGAGTTCGTTGACTGCAATCATGAAGGCAGCGACGGAAGTGTTGTAGGAGAAAGCCTCGATGTCCTGCGTCACTTTCTTGATGAGTTTGTGCAGGCTCTTGAGCATCTCAGGGGTGGCAGGTTGGTCGAGGGTAAGCAGTGAGTCGCTGCTTTCCTTGCCTGAACCATAATAGAGTGCCCAGAACTTGCGGAGGAAGCGGTGGCAACCATCGATGCCGTTGGTATCCCATGGTTTGCTCTGCTCCACCGGACCGAGGAACATCTCATAGAGGCGAAGGGTGTCGGCACCAAAGCGCTCGACAATCATATCGGGATTGACCACGTTGAACATCGACTTCGACATCTTCTCCACGGCAAAGCCACAGATGTACTTATTGTCCTCCAACACAAACTCAGCATCTGCATATTCGGGGCGCCATGCCTTGAAGGCCTCGATATCGAGCACATCGGCGCTCACGATATTGACATCCACATGGATGGGGGTGACATCGGCACAATTGTCTTTCAGACCGTAGCTGACGAAGACGGGATGACCCTTCTCCTGACTGGCGATGTTGTCGCGGTAGACAAAATTGGAGCGGCCCTGTATCATACCCTGGTTGATGAGTTTCTGAAATGGCTCTTCCTTGCAGGAATACCCCAGGTCGTGAAGGAATTTGTTCCAGAAACGGGAGTAGATAAGGTGTCCGGTGGCATGTTCGGTGCCACCCACATAGAGGTCTACATTCTGCCAATATTCATCTACTGCGGGGTCAACAAGTGCCTTGTCGTTGTGGGGGTCCATATACCTCAGGTAATAGGCACTTGAACCAGCAAAACCCGGCATGGTGTTGAGTTCGAGCGGGAAGACCGTCACATTGTCGATAAGGTTTTTATCCACAACTTTGTTGTTGACGGTGTCCCATGCCCAGCACTTAGCGTGACCCAGCGGCGGTTGTCCGTCCTCAGTGGGTTTATACTGCGACACCTCAGGGAGTTCAAGCGGCAGGCATGTCTCTGGAATCATATAGGGCATGCCGTTCTTGTAATAGGCGGGGAATGGCTCACCCCAGTAGCGCTGGCGTGAGAAGATGGCATCGCGAAGACGATAGTTCACCTTCACTCTTCCCAGTTTCTTTTCTGTCACGTATTCCTTGGTCTTCTGGATAGCCTCCTTCACGGTCAGTCCGTTGAGGGAGAACTCACCATTTGAACTGTTCATCACGATGCCCTCCTTGGCGTCGAAACTCTCCTCGGAGATGTCAGCACCCTCAATCAGGGGGATGATGGGCAGGTTGAAATGGCGTGCGAAGGCATAGTCGCGTGAGTCGTGGGCAGGTACTGCCATGATGGCACCCGTACCATAGCCGGCCAGCACGTACTCGGCAATCCAGATGGGGATTTTCTCATTTGTAAGTGGGTTGATGGCATATGAACCAGAGAAAACGCCGGTCACCTTATGATCCATCTGTCGGTCGCGCTCCGTGCGTTTCTTCACATATGCGAGATATTCGTCCACCTCTGCCTGTTGCTCGGGAGTGGTGAGTTGAGCCACCAGTTCGCTCTCAGGTGCGAGCACCATGAAGGTGACACCAAAGATGGTGTCGGCACGGGTGGTGAAGATGGTGAACTCTATATCGGAATCAGCCACGCGGAACTGCATCTCCGTTCCCTCGGAACGGCCAATCCAATTGCGCTGTGTCTCTTTCAGAGAGTCGGTCCACTCTATGGTGTCAAGACCGTCGAGCAGGCGTTGGGCATATGCCGATACGCGGAGACACCACTGTTGCATCTTCTTCTGTACCACGGGGAATCCGCCGCGCACGCTGACACCATCCACCACCTCGTCATTGGCAAGTACTGTGCCCAATCCGGCGCACCAGTTGACCATTGTCTCTCCGAGGTATGCGATGCGGTAGTTCATCAGCACTTTCTGCTGCTCTTGCTCACTCATTGCCTTCCACTCATCAGCAGTGAAGGAGAGTTCCTCAGTGCAGGCCACGTCAAGGCCATCAGTGCCTTGAGTCTCAAAATGCTCGATAAGTTTCTCTATAGGCTGTGCCTTCTGACATTTGTTGCAGTAGAAGGAGCCAAACATCTTTTGGAATGCCCACTGAGTCCATTTGTAATATCCGGGGTCGCAGGTGCGCACTTCACGGTCCCAGTCGAAGCAGAAACCGATTTTGTCGAGTTGCTCACGGTAGCGGTTGATGTTGTTCACCGTCGTGATGGCAGGATGCTGTCCTGTCTGGATGGCATATTGCTCGGCTGGCAGTCCGTAAGCATCATATCCCATGGGATTGAGCACGTTGAATCCCTGCTGCCTCTTATAGCGTGCATAGATATCGCTGGCGATGTATCCCAATGGGTGACCCACATGCAGTCCGGCTCCCGAGGGATAGGGAAACATGTTGAGTACATAGTATTTCTTGCGGCTTGTGTCTTCTGTCACTTGATAGGTTTTGCGCTCTACCCATCTTTTCTGCCATTTTTTCTCGATTTCTCTGAAATTGTAATCCATTGTTATATATATTGTTTGAATTCAATTTGCAAAGGTAGTGCAAACCGAGAGCAATGCAAAATAAAAAAGGTTTTTTTTGATTTTGCATTGCTCTGTAAGTTAATAGTTCATCATAAAAATACTATTCTGAACAAGAGATGGATGTGCTGAAAAATTAGAGATTGATTCCCCATAAGGAGAGCTGTTGTTTGACTTCTGTGGAAAGGATGGAAAAAGCCATTCCCAAGCAGCGTTCATTTTTGCCCATGAGAACCTCTACATTGCTCAGTTGATCAGCGGGGGCAATCTCGTAGCCTATTACTATTCCAATATCTTCCTTGTATAAGCGCTCTCCTGATCCAGTAAGGTTGTCTTCCTCTATTTCTGATAGTTTGTCAATTCTGACCATTATACGGCCTTTGGTTTTGTCTTCTTTTGTGATACTCACCACCGCATCCTCAGGCTGAGCTATGGATGCGAAGACTAATTTTGCTTTTGTGTTTCTTGAATATTGCCTATTGTCCTCATATCTCAGAAGTTCATCCATCGGCACCTTCGCTATTCTTCCGTCATCATATCCCAGAACAAGATAGGCATTGGTCTCCTCATCATAAACGGCGAGTGAAAGGATGCCTGGGTCATAATCATATTCCATCATCTTGCAGAACTTCCCTTTGTTGAGGAATTTGAAGCAAGCGATGTATGGTCTGTAGTCATCGCTATATTCCTCAAGTGTGTTTTTACGCCATCTACTGGTGCAGATTTCCTCATCTGCATTTTTGACAACAGGCTTTGCTTTTTTTTCGATAGTTTTAGTACTGGTTTCTTCTAGTGTTGTAGGTGTGTTATCGGGTTGGATGGGCAACATATTCTTTTCAATGGTAGGAATTCCAGTTGCTCTCTTTTGATTGAACAAAACAAAGTCAACTGTCTTCATTTCCCTTATGGAACTACCAATTCTTACCAACCATTTTCCTTCGAACGACACCCCTTCACTGAAGGGTTTAACCGTCACAATTAAAATGTCTTTTTGTTGGTTCTCATGGTCAAACTGAATGTGGACATATGTAGCCACAAGTTTTCCCCATTCTTGTATTACGGCATCATAGATGGTTCGTTGGTATTTGTCCTTGTCGCCGTGAAATTCCGAATACTCAAGGTCATTTTCTATTCCCACACCTGCTCCTGAATCGTTTACTCCAATATATAGAGTTCCACCCTGCGTATTGAGTAACGAAGCAATTACTCTCTTGATATTCTTCATTTGCTTGGGCATATTTGGTTTCATATTCTCATTAGGTGGGAACACGATGGAAGTTTTGTATTCTGTTTTCTCGTCCTCTATTCCACTTCCGTATATTTTAAGGTTTGATTCGTATCCTTTCAGTCGCAGTGTCTGTTTGATTCTGTTTTGTAGTTCATTGCATAAGTTCTTCATGTTCTTTTCACTGACCATATTGTAAGCGATGACCAGAGAAGCAATTTCCTTGACCAATCCTTCTTGGGAAGCATAGATATCCCATAAGTCTTGGTTATGTTCGGTTTGGCCCATATAACTGACGGTCTGCAACTGTAGGAATTTGCTGTGCAGCAAGGCATCATTTCTGAAGATGTCAGCGTTCACTTGCTGCATAATTTTCATTTTTTCTTGGTTGACTACGTCATTGATAGCGAAGTCGTGTAACATAAGTATCAGCTCCATCCTTCCCCTATAGTAAGCCGCTTGTTCGGCCCAACCTATCATGAGGCATAATATTCTTGCAAATCCCAAATAGTTGTAGGAATTGACATACTCGTTATCGGTTGAAGACATTCTGTCAATCATGCGGATAATTTCTCTGACATATGAGGAGTCAAGGATATTGTCGCTCTGTTGGAGTTCCATTTCTTCTAAAGAAGGCGTCATTTCCTCATCTGCATATGCAAATTCTTGCATTAGTTTATGAAAAGCCGATGAGATATAAAATGGCTCTCCTTGGTAATGCTCCACTACCTTGCAATTGATGTGGAAAGAACCCGTTCCCTCACTTTGCATGACAGCAATGACGAGGTCACCCCGTTTGAAATTCGTCTCCTCGATTTCATCGAATCCACCGAGTTGCACACTTACTCCATCCTTTGTAACAGCTGGTATTTTTCCTTTGCCTTGTGGTGGTCTGTCAGCATTCATGATGCAGACCATCTTTTCGTTTTCATCATAATATCCCTCTGCCCATTCCTTTATCTGGTAGAGCATGGAAAATTGTAGGTTGTCATCATCGTCCTTGTCAGTGATTACCGCCTCGAAAACAAGATTTTTTCCTGTTTCAGAACGGAAATGACCAATTTCAGGCTCCAGCCCATAGGGTACAATTTGATCCATTCTAATAGTACCCTCCCCACCTATCTTATCATCAATCCTACAGTGAAATAGTTTAGGATTTTCTCTGTCCTGTCTGGTGATGATGATATCAACCTTTTCATCTACTTTGTGAGATTTTCGGCTATCCACTTTTACCATAGGTGTTGCCTTTGTAGCAAACATATCCTGTTCAATGTCTTCCCAGAGGTTTTTACAATCCATGATGCTTGGTTTTGAAGGCAATGCCCTTACTGAGCGTTTATCTGCCAATACTTGTAATTGTCCCCATAGATTTAGTTCGGAAGGCATCATAGGTTTTTCACCTTCGTTTTGAGTGGCATACAATGCAATGCCCGATTTAGATATCATCAGTTTTCCTTTTCCGTGGATGAAACAGCTTGTCGTGTCAATGGGTTTTGGCGACATTCCACAGATTTTGTATGGCACAGTTTTTTGCTTGGTCTCCTGTAATGTGTATAATGGTACTTGACATGAGACGTTCAGCAGATTGGACAAAGCAAGTCCAAGTGTCTGTTTGGGTGAGGAATTATAGTTGTATAGATAGGAAGAGATAAGGCATAATCTGGCAAGGCACAGTCGGTATTCTGTCTCGTTGTCTTTGTCTGTTTGTTTTATTAGAATCAGTTGAATGGTGAGAGCTTGTATCAGGTTGGCAATCAATGAGGCATTGTCTTTGATACGGTCCACTGTCCATATATTCTCGCTGACGTAAAGGTCGATGATTTTTATCAACGTGCTATTGAATGGTTCTTTTCCCCATACTTCTGTTTTCCAAAGTCTGATGATGTCGAATAGTTTTTCCATTCTCTCCTCCATTAGTTTTCTGTCTGCAAGGAAAAGGCACGACATGATGTTGAAGTTTTTTGCTGGGTGGTAGACGAAGCCAGATGAAGTCAACTTGTCAAATATGTTGTCGATAAAAGTATTTTCCTCACCTTCTTCCAACAATTGGTTGGCTTTGATATAGTATCCAAGGAATTCTATCATCATTGTCAATCTTTCTTGATAGAATTCCCTTTCTGCTGCGTTGCATAAACTTAGGAAGGATGTTTGTTCCAAAAAGTAGGTACAGTCATTTCTCACTTGTCTCAAGTCACAACCAGCGTTATTCAACAAACCAATCCAAGACCTGCACTCATCTTCAAAAGATCTATCTTTCTCCCTCATCATCAGCAGTTTGGAGAATACTCTTGTGTTCCAAGTGGTGGCTATTGGTTTGATAATTTCGTCAACAACGTTTGCGTCAAGCACTTCTTGTTCCGTCGTGTCTTCTATTTGTACCAATTCTATCTTTGGTCTTTTCTCGTTGTTGGCCAATACCTTACAACTAATTTTTTGCCCTTTCACCAACCTGAGTTTGTCAGTATGCTGAAGATATACGGCGAAGTTGTCTTCATCACGTAGTTCACAAAAGTCATATAAAATAGCTTTAACGGTGAAAGTATAAATCTCACCTACAATGTATTTGATTTTGGATTTTTTAATTGACATGGTGTATTAGTTTTGTTTTTTAAAAGATGATTTAATGATAGAGAGGTCTTTTTGAGCATAATTCTATCATAAGAGAGCAATGTTTTCAAAATGTGCGGTAAAGATAATAAAAAAGGGTGAGAATATAGTTTTTTATTGTATTTTTGCAGTTACCCATTTGTAGATTTTACATAAAAAAAGTTGAAAAGGTTTTTTCTATTTTTGTTTTTTATATGGATTGTGGTTCTCTCTTCCATTGCCCAGTCGCCCACAGCGAGTGAACTGATGTCTGTGGGACTGCCATGGGTAGAGATCACCACTGTCGGGGGTGAGGAACCCACTTGTGACTATGTCTCACCACCTGAGGGTGGCGCTGGTACAGGCATTGCCAATGCCACCAAGGTGCCGGGACGTCTGCGTATTTTCGCCGGTGGTGAATATGTCTATGACAGTGGCGATTATGTGAAAGACAACAGCGGTATGACCATCAAAATACGTGGCAACAGCAGTGCTTACGAAGCGAAGAAACCTTATAAGGTGAAGTTGGAGAAGAAAGCCGACTTGTTGTGCCGTGGCGACGATGCCTGTAAGGATAAGGAATGGCTGCTGATGAAGGACGAGTATTTCATCAAAGGTGGTAAGTTGCTCCACATGATGATAGGACTGAAAGCAGCTGAACTCTGTGGTGTGACCTGGGAACCGCAGGCGCAGTTTGTCAACCTGACGGTGAACGGCGACTATCGTGGTGTATATATGCTGTGTGAGTCGGTGAAGCGGAATGAGAAAAGCAGAGTCAACGTAGACAAGACAGGTTATATAGTGGAGATGGACCCCTATTGGTGGAATGAGGACGTGTGGTTCTCCACTACGCGCCATGAGAAGAGATACACGTTCAAGTATCCCGACTCCGATGATGTGACGACAGAACAAATAGACTATATCAAGGATATCCTCGATGATTTGGAGGATGCTGTGTGGACAGGTGCCTATCCCTCATTGCTTGATGTGGAGAGTATGGCGACCTGGCTGATGGCGCACGACATATTGGGCACCTATGATGCCTATGGCTCCAACATCTTTTTTACTAAATACGACAACACATCAGAAAGTAAAGTGGCAATGGGCCCACTATGGGATTTCGACACTATCAT
>Ga0247611_10006039_pt1 | contig 15694 bp, 8 predicted proteins | sample 177DNAGHGhighgp2_FD_192422 | JGI IMG/M metagenome (GOLD analysis project Ga0247611, IMG submission 192422) | Sheep rumen microbial communities from Palmerston North, Manawatu-Wanganui, New Zealand - 1770 DNA GHGhigh gp2 | ecosystem: Host-associated > Mammals > Digestive system > Stomach > Rumen ...
GGGCGACATCATCCCACGTGGCGACCACCATTACTCGCAGTCGATGAACAACCACTACCTCTATTGTATCCAGGAGGCTGCCAAGCACCATATCATGGTCAATGCACACGAGGCAGTGAGACCTACCGGACTCTGCCGCACCTATCCCAACATGGTGGGCAATGAGAGTGCGAGAGGTACAGAGTATGAGGCATTTGGCGGAAGCCAGCCCGACCATACCGTCATCATTCCCTTCACGCGTTTGCAGGGTGGTCCGATGGACTACACACCTGGTATTCTTGAGACACAGTTGGGTACTTGGAGCGACAACCATAATATCGTGCACACAACCCTTGTGGGACAGTTGGCCCTCTATGTTACTATGTACAGTCCGCTGCAGATGGCTGCCGACCTGCCTGAGAACTACGAGAAATTTGATGATGCCTTCCAGTTTATCCGCGATGTGGCAGTAGATTGGGACGATTCCAAATATCTGGAGGCAGAGCCTGCTGACTACATCACCGTGGCACGCAAGGCAAAGGGAACTGCCAACTGGTTTGTCGGTGGAAAGTGCGATGAGAATGGTCATCAGAGCAACATCCGCCTTGATTTCCTCGACAAAGGCGTGAAATACGACTGCACCATCTATGCCGATGCCAAGGATGCCCATTATGAGAAAAATCCCAAGGCATACACCATCACACACAAGACGGTGAAGAAAGGCGACGTGCTGAAACTGAAAGAGGCTCCCGGTGGCGGTTTTGCCATCAGTATCATCGCCAGATGATTAGGGGTCTTGGTGTATAAGAGTTTTGGAGTATAGGAGTTTAGACATATGATTTCTAAATAAGGAATAGACTATACTCTTGCTGAAAAGGAGTTAATCGTTTATTATATATGAAGAGAATCATCACCACATTGGCTGCAACACTGTTACTAACCAACGTTACCCACGCCCAGTCGTTCAACTTCAACGAGTGCGAGGCATCGCCGGAGAAAACCACCTTCCGGTTGATTGCACCGCCCGATGCGAGGGGAGTGAAGGTGAGAATCTACAAGGACGGTGTAGGCGGCGACCCCATACGGACAGTGAAGATGCGCTATATGGACGGAGTGTGGACCGCTACTGTCCACCATAGCCCAAAACGCTCGCTGAAAGGAAAGTTCTACACTTTCGACATGATGGGCGACCGCATCGACTGGCATGAGACACCTGGCATCTTTGCCAAGGCTGTGGGTGTCAACGGACGGCGGGCTGCCATCATCGACCTGAGGGACACCAACCCCTATGAGTGGGATAAGGACGAGAGACCGCCCCTGCGCTCTCCAGCCGACCTCGTCATCTACGAACTTCACCACCGTGATTTCTCCATTGCCCGAAACATCAACCTCGACCCAGGGGAGATGTTCGTCAAACGGCAGGCCACCGATTTTCCCGGTAAGTTTCTCGCCTTGCGCGAGCAGTGGGCAATCGACCATCTCAAGTCGCTTGGCGTGAATGCCGTGCATATCCTTCCGTCCTTCGATTTCGCCTCTATTGATGAGTCGAACCGCGCTCCACAGTATAACTGGGGCTACGACCCGCTCAACTACAACGTGCCGGAGGGGTCATATTCTACTGATGCTGCCGATCCCGCCACACGTATCCGCGAGTTCAAGTCGATGGTTCGTGCCCTCCACCGTGCTGGCATAAGGGTAATTCTCGATGTGGTGTATAATCACACATACGACCTGAAGAACAGCAACTTCCAACTCACTTGGCCCGACTATTACTACCGCAAGAACGCCGACGGCAGTTACAGCAATGGTTCGGGATGCGGCAATGAGACGGCCTCGGAACAACCTATCATGCGCGAGTTCATCATTGAGAGCGTGAAGTATTGGATTAACGAGTATCACATCGACGGGTTCCGCTTCGACCTCATGGGTGTGCATGATATCGAGACGATGAATGCCGTCCGCGCGGCGGTGGACAAAATCGACCCCTCCATCTTCATCTATGGTGAGGGATGGTCGGCTGGCACATGTGCCTATCCCCAGGAGAAGTTGGGCATGAAGGCGAATATCCCACAGATGCCCCGCATCGCAGCCTTCAGCGATGAGTTGCGTGATGCCTTGCGCGGACCGTTCAGCGACGACACCAAGGGTGCTTTCCTGGCTGGCATCCCAGGCGAGGAGGAGAGTTTGAAGTATGGCATAGCTGGTGCCATTGCCCATCCGCAGGTGGCGATGGACAAGGTGAACTATACCAAAGTGGCTTGGGCTACAGAACCCACGCAGATGATAGCCTATGTGAGTTGCCATGATGACATGTGCCTCGTCGATCGCCTGAAGACATCCATCCCCGGCATCAGCACCGAAACGCTTATCCGCCTCGACAAGTTGGCGCAGACCGCTGTTTTCACCTCACAGGGCGTTCCCTTCATTCTCTCAGGAGAGGAGATGCTGCGCAACAAAAAGGGCGTTCACAATAGTTTTGAGTCGCCCGACTCTGTCAATCAACTCAACTGGAACAATACTATCCGCTATGCTGATGTGCTCGACTATTACAGTCGCTTGATACAGTTGAGGAAAAACCATCCTGCCTTCCGACTCGGTAGGGCTGAACTGGTGAGAACGTCGTTGGAGTTCCTGCCCACACAGCCGTGTATGGTGGCGTTCCGCCTGAAGGACTATGCCGGTGGCGACACTTGGGGCGACATCGTGGTGGCGCTCAATGCCAACACTGAGGCGAAGACCATCAGCATTCCCAAAGGCAAGTATACTGTGGTATGCTGCGATGGGAAAATCAACGAGGAGGGACTGGGTACTGTAACTGGTCCTACGGTGACCGTTCCCCCACAGTCGGCGCTTATCCTGCACAATTAAACCACACCAACAACCATCATCAGTATGAAAAGAATCCTTTTGCTGTTTACACTTTTCCTTGCCGTGACTACCACTATGAAGGCAGCACTAAAAATCGACCGCATCGACCCCACCGATTGGTATGTGGGGATGAAGAACCCTTCTCTCCAGCTGATGGTCTACGGACCTGGCATCGGCAGTGCGGAGGTGACTACTGACTACCCAGGTGTGCGTATTGACAGCCTTGTGCGTGTTGACTCGCCCAACTACCTGCTCGTCTATCTCAACCTCAGTGGTGCACAGCCGGGGGAGATGAAACTGCATTTTAAGAACGGCCGTCAGAAACGTGATGTGGCATACCGTCTGAAGGCACGTGAGATGGCTGGAGCCGAGCACAGGGGATTCACCAACGCTGATGTGCTCTATATGCTCATGCCCGACCGCTTTGCCAGTGGCAAGGCTGACAATGACCAAATCAAGGGCCTGAACACGTATGTCAACAACCGCAGCGAACCCAGCTTGCGGCATGGCGGCGACCTTGAGGGCATCCGTCAGCATCTCGACTATTTCAATGACCTGGGGGTAACTGCCTTGTGGTTCACTCCTGTGTTGGAGAACAACTCTCCCGACCACAACGGATTCAGCACCTACCACGGTTATGCCACCACCGATTATTACAAGGTGGACCCGCGCTTTGGCACCAACGAGGAGTATCGGCGGTTGACCGACGAGGCGCATAGCCATGGCCTCAAGGTGGTGATGGACATGATTTTCAACCACTGCGGTTTTGAGCATCCGTGGGTGAAGGATATGCCTACTCATGACTGGATTAACCTGCCAAAATGGCTTGAGGAGTCAGGCGGCACTTCCGACCCGAGAGGAACGTCATTCCTTCAGACGAGTTACAAACTCACTCCCGTAGTGGACCCCTATGCCTCGAAGGTGGACCTCAAGGAGACCGTGGAGGGATGGTTCGTGCCCACCATGCCCGACCTCAACCAGCGCAACCCGCATGTGATGACTTACCTGATTCAAAACAGTATCTGGTGGATTGAGACGGTGGGCATCGACGGTATCCGAATGGACACCTATCCATATGCCGATGCCAAGGCGATGGCACGCTGGATGCACGAAATCGACAACGAGTATCCCAACTTCAACACGGTGGGGGAGACGTGGGTGACGGAACCGGCATATACAGCTACTTGGCAGAAGGATTCGAAACTCGCCCCGTTCAACAGTTACCTCAAGACCGTGATGGACTTCAGTTTCTATGACAAAATCAATCAGGCAAAGAGTGAGGAGACCGACGGATGGTGGAAGGGCTTCAACCGCATCTACAACAGTTTGGTGTACGACTATCTCTATCCCAACCCGTCGAGTGTGATGGCTTTCATTGAGAACCACGACACCGACCGCTTCTTGGGCAATGGCACCGATACGCTCGCTCTCAAACAGGCTTTGGCACTGTTGCTCACCATCAACCGCACACCGCAACTCTATTACGGAACAGAGGTGTTGATGAACGGCACCAAGGAGGTGACCGACGGAAATGTGCGCAAAGACTTCCCCGGCGGCTTCCCTGGCGACACAAAGAACTGCTTCACACGTGAGGGGCGCACCCGTGCGGAGAATGCCATGTTTGATTGGTGCAGCCGCCTGCTCCATTGGCGGAAAGGCAACGAGGTCATCACAAAGGGGCATCAGACGCAGTTCATCCCATGGAAGGGCGTCTATGTCGTGGCACGGCAGTATGGTGGCCGCAAGGTGATGACTGTCATCAATGGTACTAATTCGCCTGCCTCCTTGGAAGTGGCCCGCTATGCCGAGATTATTGACAATGCCGCCCGTGGCACGGATGTCACCACCGGTCGAACAGTACGTCTCGACAAGGATGTCTCCCTCCGTCCCCGACAAACCATGGTGGTGGAGTTCTAAAACAAAAATGCCGGCTGTGATGCCGGCATTTTTGTTCTTTTATTTTTTGTTGTTGAACGTTATGTCCTTGTGGATTTTGGAAAGCATCTGCGAAGTGATGCAGTGGAAAGAGGGTATATCTTTTTTCGCAGTTTTTTTGTCTTTCGTCTTATATACGTGATAAATGAAAGTGCAATAACACTTGAAGTGATACGAAAAAGGCCTCAGCGATATCCCAAAAGTGGGTGCCGATGGCGAAAGTCTGAAAATAATTTCAGAGATTTAGCTTTAGCTTCAATTCTTTTTATGCCCTATCAACTTATGAAAATAATATAGTATATTGTTGCACTTTATGAAATTTTTTTTATATATTTGCAAAATCTTATCGATTTTTAGTATTCGGTTGGATGATGGCCCATAACGTGGTTGACTGCTACTGGCGGTGATAAGCGGGGTGACAAGGATTCTCTTTTTGGTATAGGGAATTTCCGTGCATGTTTTCCATCTATGTTTAACAGTCTTAAAAGGAGCCAAGTACACTGTTTTGTTAACTAAAACTGAAAAATCATTGAATATGAGAAGAAAACTATTTTTATTTTTGGTTCTGTTACTCCCTTTGACAGTAAGCGGAGTTGAAATTGATGGTATCTGTTACAACCTGAATAATCAAGAGAAAACAGCTGAGGTGACTTACAAAAATTATTTGAGCCTACAGTATGGTGGAGGTTATTCAGATATTGTGAACATTCCCAGTACTATAACTTATGAAGGCATTCCTTATAGAGTGTCGGGCATAGGGTTTGGTTCTTTTTTCAAGTGCTCCGACCTGATTTCCGTGACCATCCCCACTAGTGTAACAAAAATAGGAGAACAAGCATTTCTGGGGTGCTCAAGTCTAAAATTGTTGACAATTCCTAACAGCGTGTCGTATATAGATGATTATGCTTTCTCTCAATGTACTGGCTTGAACTCCATCACCATTCCAAGCAGCGTGACAAACCTCGGATCTGGAGCTTTTAGTGGCTGTTCTAGCTTAAAATCTGTCACTATCCCCAGCAGTGTAACGAGTATAGGTTCTCTAGTTTTATCAGATTGCTCCAGTCTAACAACCATATCTGTGGATATTGGTAACACTGTATTTGATTCACGCGACAATTGTAACGCTATTATTGAGACTTCGTCAAACGTATTGATAGTAGGATGTAAAAACACAATTATACCCAATGGCGTGACTGGTATAAGGTGGGATGCTTTCCAATACTGTTCTGGTCTGACATCCATTGTTTTCCCCAATAGTGTAAATACAATTATGCCTTCTGCTTTTTATGGTTGCAATAACTTGTCTTCCATTTCAGTGGCTTCAGGGAACCCAATTTTTGATTCACGTAGTAATGCCGTTATTAGTTCTTCGTCCAACACTTTGGTTTTAGGATGTAAAAACACATTTATTCCCAGCAGTGTGACAGCAATAGGAGATTATGCATTTCATGGTTGTATAGGTTTGACTTCCATAAATATCCCCAATAATGTGACAACAATAGGAGATTATGCATTTCAGAGCTGTATAGGTTTGACTTCCATAAATATCCCCAATAATGTGACAGCCATCGGGAATTATTCTTTTGAAGGTTGCTCTAACTTGAGTGCTATTACAGTGGAGTCAGGCAATAGAGTATTTGACTCGCGCAATAATTGCAATGCTATTATCGAAACAAACACTAACAAACTTATAGTGGGCTGTCGAAACACAACCATCCCAAATAGTGTGACGAGTATTGCAGAACGAGCTTTTAGCGATTGTACAGGTTTGATTTCCATAACTATTCCAGAAAGTGTGGCGAGCATAGATAATCTGGCGTTTAATGGTTGCTCTAACTTAAAATCTGTAACAGTTTTAAATCCTTCTCCTATTTATCTTAATAATAACCCTTTCCCTAATAGCAGTAATGCAATTCTTTATGTCCCTTTTGGTAGTAAAAACACTTATGCTGCCACAAAATATTGGAAAGATTTTAAATTGATATTGGAAGTATTTCCTGATTGTCTTGATGATGAGATGCGTGAGGCAGCCGCATATTTATATAGTTTAGGCATAGTAGAGGGCGAGAACGGTATGTTGTTGCCCAATCGGAGAGTGACTCGCGCCGAGTTGGCCAAGACATCACTCTATGGTGTGTATAAGGGAGTTGCGACAACACCTTCAGATCTTCCTTCGGACAAATATCCTTGTGTCTATGAAGACCTGCAAGATCCGAAAGCATATTATTACCGTCCTGCCCGTGCTTTACTCTATTTGGATTATGGCGATGGTGTTGCCCCCTTCGACCGCAATCGACTCGAGTTCGCATCAGGAGACAGCATCGCCCGTCATCATGTGCTCAAGGTGCTGATGGAGACTTTCAATATCCAGCCCGATATGGAGGGCACAAACAATCCCTTCCCTTCTGATGTCAATGTGGTGACATTGGCACAAAAGAACCCCAGAGCAATGGGATACATCAGAAGGGCAGCCGACCCCAATCTTGGAATTATTACAACTGACAATGACCTGTTCCGTCCCTTCACATATTGCACACGCGGTGAGGCGTTCGTCATGCTCTACCGCATCATGAAATTGGTTGAGACAGGAAGAATCACAGACCCCAATCCTCAGGATGGTGATTATTTCGAGCCTTTGAACACCACACTTAAGACCATCGCCCAAGGCGTGGGAATGACTATGGGCAACTTCAGTCACTATACGAAATCGAGCTTTGCCATCAACGGCATAGTGCCACTGTCGTTCTCGCATACCTACAACTCCTACAATACCACGTTGCCTGACATCTTCTTCGGGGTCAAGACGGTAGACGGTGCCGACTACACCTATCAGCCACTTGGCGACGGATGGAGCCATAACTACCATTCATTTATCACTATGGTGGGAGACATTGCTGATGGCTCTTCCAGAGTGCTGGTACACTGGGGCGGTGGCTCAATCGACGTGTATCGGACAGAGGGGCACGGCTTCGTGCCTGTGTCATCCGGCATCTACGACACGATGGCATTCGACGGCAAGGACATCGTCGTCAAGTCGAAGTCGCAGATGGAATACCGCTTCTCCCTGCAAGGTGGTACAGGGGTGAAAACAGTGCTGCTCTATCTCTCGAGTGTGAAGGACCGCAATGGTAATACGCTGACCATCAACTATGAGGAGGGTGAAAACGGCTACAAGCGTATCAACAGCGTTAGCGATGGCCATCGCTCGCTGTCGTTCAACTATTTGGATAATTCCAATCTCCTTAGCAGCGTCAGCGACCCGTTGGGGCGCACGGTTTCTTTCAACTATGAGTTGAACCGCCAGACAGGTCGCCAACAACTGAGCGGATTCACCGATGCGATGGGACAGATCACGACATATATCTATGGGGAAAAAAACAAGGCGGGCACTTCCAAACTGCTGTGCCGCATCAGACTTCCAAAGGGCAACTACATCGAGAATGAGTATGATGCCAACCTACGACTGTCGAAAACGGTGAGTGGCATCAACGATGTGCCGACGACACAGACCAACGTACATGTGGTCGCCAATTATGCAGGCAATACTTCCACCCAATCACAGGTGAACGTGACACGTTCCAATGGTTCTGACCTCACCTACAATTACACCTTCAATGACAACAACTCCGTGACGAGCATGACGGGTTCTGGAGGCATGTTTGTGAACAGCTCATACGGTGATGACTCAAATCCATTGAAGCCTACGTCTGTGCAGAACAACAACACGAATATCAGCAATGTCAGTTATGATGAGAGAGGGAATATTCTGAGCGTAACGGTGACAGGAGATGAAAACCTGACCACTACGATGACCTATGATGAGAAGAACAACCTGACGAGCATCACTGACCCCATGGACAATACAACCTACTACAGCTATGACTCAAAAGGCAACCTCACAGGTGTCTCTGCTCCGGAGGATGTAAGTATGAGCATCACGGTTGACAACAAGGGACTGCCGACAGAGATAGTCAATCCCATGGGTGTAAGGACAGTCTATGAGTATGACGAATATGGTAATCTGACCAGTAAGTCTTTGCCGGCGTTGAACCTGAGCAATTCCGCCACCTACGATGCCGTCAGCCGTCTCCTTAGCGTGACGGATGCGCTGAACCGCACCAGCTGCTTTGAATACAACGCCAATGACCTTCTCATCAGCAGAACTGATGCGGCAAATCATTCGACAACGTTTGGTTATGATGCCAACGACAATCTGACGAGCATCACCAATGCCTTGGGTGGCATCACCTCACTGTCGTATGACAGTGCCACCGATTGGCTGAGAGAAGTGGAGTTCGCAGGAGCCTCCAAGCAATATACCTATAATACTGATGGAAGTGTTAACTCGTTCACCAAACCCGATGGCACGACACTGTATTACAATTACGATGCGTTGGGGCGTGTGGTCTATGATGGTGTCAATGAGTATAACTACGACAATAAGATGCGGTTGTCATCCATTAATGCAGATGGAAAGTACCTTTATTTCTACTACGACAACTTCAACCGCATTATCAGAACTTCTTGGAATGGAAAGGCAAACAACTACAACTACGACAAAAACGGCAATCGCACAAGACTCAACAACGTTTATTACATTTATGATGGACTGAACCGTCTGACGGAAGTGCAGTTCGCGGGCAAAGCAAAAAGCATCTTCTATACCTATCGCAAGGACAGCCAGCTCTCAAAGGTTACCTATCCCAACGGGATGACCACAGATTACGGCTACGATGAAGTGGGACGGCTCATCAACAAAAGCACCAAGTTAAGCAATGGTACGGTGGTGGCAGAGTATAACCACACGCTGGATAAATTCGGCAACATCGTGGAGCAAGAGACAAAGGAACCCTATTCCTACAACTTGCATGAGGATGAGGAGACGGAATACACCTACAATGATGCCAACCGTATTACGAGTGCAGGTGATGTCAGCTTCGCTTTCGATGCAAATGGCAACACCACGGCACGAGGCGAAGAAGAATATGTGTGGGATGTGAAAAACCGCCTGACAAGGGCTGGTTCTGCGGAAATCACATACAACCCACTTGGGCAGATTGAATCCTATGATGGCATCTCCTTTGAATCCGACCCATTGGGTGTCGGCAATGTGTTGAGAGACTGGGAGAGTAGGCGTGAATATATCTATGGTAACGGTCTTGAGGCAAGGGTTTACAATGGCTGGTATGGCTATTACGTCACGGATATGCGTGGGTCGGTGGTCGCTATCGTTGATGACAACAACAACATAACCCACAAATATCAGTATGATGACTTTGGAAATGTCCTGCAAAGTCAGGAGGAAGACTACAATCCCTTCCAATATATCGGCAAGTATGGGGTGATGACGCTCAACGACCACCTGTACTATATGCGTGCCCGCCACTACGACCCCACCATTGGCCGCTTCCTCTCCGAAGACCCCATCTGGAGCACCAACCTATATCCTTATACAGAAAACAACCCCATTATGGGGATTGACCCTGAGGGATTGCTGACAAAAAAAGAAAAAGAAGCAATAAACAATTGTAATTTATTATTGACAAGTTATCAACAAAAAGTTGATAATGGGGAATTATTAGGACAAAGAAGATCGGAAGAACTTGTATATGTAACAAGGACTTGTAGGGAAATGGAGGAGGAAGCTGAGAATAATGTGGATGATGAGGTGCAAATATTTGTTTCTAAGCCAAATACTTCAAATCAAAGAAATACATATTTGATGACCCCATTAGAGAATATTGTTGATATGGATATTCATAGAAAATCTAATGGTCTTATGTCTAACAATTTCAATGATCAGGAATTAAAGCGTTTAACTAAGAATTCGCAGATTAAATTGGAAAAAGCCACAGGTGTTATCGACGTACAAGCAATCCAAACAAGCAAAACGTGTGGCGTTATTGATAATGGACGTAATGTAATTAAAAAAAGTTTTTCTTATGGTGATTGGAGTAATACCATGTGTGAATAACAAAAAATAAAGATGATTATGAAATATAGATTATTATATACCTTAGCCCTTTTGTTTGTAACCTTGCAGACATTTGCGCAGGAGAAAATCACCTATGAGTATGATGTGCTTAATCGTCTGACGAAGGTGACATATCCGAATGGTGCAGTCGTAACCTATACCTATGATGCCCTGGGCAATCGCACATCAAAGAAATTGCTTGGCGGAGAATGGGATGAGATAATTGTATTCAAAGATGAAACCGTCAAGTCTATTTGTGTGGTCAATTGGGACCTCAACGGCGATGGTGAGTTGAGCTCAAAAGAGGCAGCTGCGGTAACCAGTCTCGGAACGGTTTTTAAACAGAAATCCATTGACAGCTTTGATGAACTGCGTTATTTCACCGGACTGACCCAAATTGATGACAATGCATTTTATGAATGCATATGCCTGAAATCTATCATAATCCCCAAAAATGTGACTAGTATTGGGAATCAAGCCTTTCAAAGTTGTGTACTGACCTCAATTGATATTCCCAACAGTGTGACAAGCATAGGAACTTGGGCTTTCGCTGGCTGCCCTATAGCCGCTGTTAATATACCCAACAGCGTTACGTACATAGCAAATGAGGCATTCTATGGCAGTGGCTTGACATCTATAACTATTGGAAATGGTGTGACAAGCATAGGTGCAGGTACTTTTGGTTATTGTAATAACTTGACTTCAGTGACTTTCGGCAATAATGTGACGAGAATAGATAATTATGTATTCCGGAATTGTAAAAGCCTATCAACCATCACTATTCCTGGTAGTGTGACGAAATTGGGTTATGGCGTTTTTACTGGCTGCAGCAACCTCAGCACCATCTATTCAGAAATCCAGAGTCCCTTTTACATAGAAGAGGATGTGTTTGACGTATATGAGACAGCTACCTTGTATGTTCCTGCTGGTACAAAGTCTGCCTACATGAACAAATGGAGTTGGAGCAAGTTCTTCAATATAGTTGAGATGGATGCGCCATTGTTAGCAGGTGATGTGAACAACGATGGCTTAATCACTGTCTCTGACGTGATGGCGCAGGTGAGCATTCTCATTGGAAAAGACAACGGCAATCCGCCCAAATTCAACCATGAGGCAGCAGACATGAATGAAGACGGTGGCGTCACCATTGCCGACGTGATGCTGCTGGTGAAATTTATTGTGGAAAAGCAGTGATAAAAACTGTCTGAGAAAATACGATAATCCGCCAAAACACAACTTTTTTGTTGGTTTTGGCGGATTATCGTATTTGTCAATGGTGTGCGATGTGCCTTACTTGTCGTAGCCGTAGGCTGGATTCTCGTACATCGAGATGTTGATTTTGTAGCGCATCATCTCGTCGAGGTTGTGGATGGGGTGCTCCACGTCGTTGGGGATGGGGAGTTTGGAGAACTGCTGGAAATACAGCAGGCAGGCATCACGCCACCAAACGGCATCACGGGTCTGGATGCGCAGTTTGCGCTGCACCTCGTCGAAACGCTGTGCGTCGACAAATGGTTTCATGTTATCCCAACTTGTCAGGAACTGCCTCGTTTGATGTACACCTAAGTCGTATTTATGACACAACTCATCCCAGAATGTCCTCCCGCTCTTCATCTTGTGGTTCCATGACACATGGTGGAACCATGCCAGAAATTCCTCCGGACAGGTGTTGATGTCATTGAGTCGGGCACTGAGGCTGGCGGGGTATTGCTCTACGGCGTTGCTGCCCTTACGAGTGCGGTCGAAGCCCAGACCAATGGAGTCGGCACGGTGGTAGTATTGCGGTGTCCAGTCACGACGGATGCCGGGTACGTCATACCAGGGCTCTGGACCATAGTGGTGGCCGCCAGCGAAGATATGGTGCAGGCCTAAGGGCATCATGTAGTTGACACAAGCCTCATGGCTCTCTGCCATCACCTGTGTCATCGGGCGCACCAACCGCTCATCGTTGGAGAACGTCTGGCGCAGCCACTCATCGGCGATGTACTCCGTTGTCAGCGTGGGGTCCCATGCCAGACGGCCGAAGGCATACCAGTTGGCTTGCGCGAAGTGGTGTCCGCACCAGTTGGTGTCGGTGCCGATGTTGGCCACACCTGCCATCGCCCTCAGTTTTTGCGGCTGTACGTAGGAGAAGAACTCGCGCCACATGGGTGCCAGGAATACCAGGTGGTTGGCTGCACCGAGGTATTCTTGTGTGATTTGGAACTCCACCATGACAGGTGTCTTCTGGGCTGCGGTGAAGAGCGGGCTGTAAGGCTCACGAGGCTGGAAGTCCACAGGGCCGTTTTTCACCTGAATGATGACATTGTCGTGGAACTGTCCCTCGAGTGGCATGAATTCTTCGTAGGCTTGCTTTGCCCTGTCCTTGCTCTGCGGGTTGTAGACGAAGGCTCTCCACATCACGATGCCGCCGTGCTTGCGCAGGATGTCGGCCATCATGTTGGCACCTTCGGCATGGGTGCGTCCGAAGTCACACGGACCCGGTTCACCTTCTGAGTTGGCTTTCACCAGAAAACCTCCGAAATCAGGTATCAGTTGGTAGATTTCTGCCACCTTCTTCTTCCACCAGTCCACCACCTGCGGGTTGAGTGGGTCGGCTGTGTCCAGTCCGCCCAGTTTGATGGGTGAGGCGAAATTGACGGAAAGGTATGTCCGTATGCCGTAAGGCCGCAACCATTCTGCAATCTGCTTCACCTTCTGCAGGTTTTCGGTGGATAAAGCCTCGGGCTTGGCATTCACGTTGTTGAGCACGGTGCCGTTGATGCCGATGGATGCGTTGGCGCGTGCATAGTATTTCATCTTTTCGGCATCAGGATATTGGAAGATGCTCTTCCCTGCGAAACCGCGTTCCACGGTGCCGTTGGGGTTGTCCCAATGGTTGAGGATACGCAGGTCAAAGAAAGGTTTCTCGTTGATGTGCAGGTTGCTGACATCCTTTCCTGTCTGTTGCAACCTCAGCAGATGGAAGGCTCCATAGAGAAGTCCTGCGTCGTTGGAAGCTTCGATGAATGTCTTCCCGCCTTTTGTGGTGATGGAAAAACCATCCTTGGCGATTTTCTTTTGCTTCTTGAGCACCACAGGACCGCCTTGCCAGTGCTGTTTCAACTCATCCATGGCGGTACACTTCACACCGGTCACATCACTCTGTCCCTGTGTGCCGAAGCGCAGCCAAAGGGCGCTGCCGTCCTCGGCGCTCACTGTTGTGGCAACCGTCAGCAGAATGGTTGTCATCAAAGAATAAAAAAAGGATTTCATTGGAGATTTGAGGTTTGAGATTGGAGTTTTTAATTATGGAGTTTTCAATATAGCAGTAGGAGGCCGGCAAAACCGGCGAAGAGCAGCATGATGATGGGGTTGATTCTCATCACCTTGGTTCCCACCCATGTGGCGAAGAATATGGTGAGGCTGATCCAGAATTGCCAGGGATTGTCTGATGGCGTAGAGAAATTGTCCTTGTTCATCAACAGCAGGGCAGCGGCGGCCAGCAAGCCCACCACGGCGGGGCGCAGACCGGCAAAAATGCTCTCCATGAGCGGTGTGCGCATGTATTTGAGGAACAATTTTGCGATGAGTATCATCAGGATGAAGGAGGGAAGCACCAACGCCAGTGTCGCCGTGACGCTGCCCAGCAAAGCCATCGTATGTCCCATGCCTGCATTCTGCACCGCAGTGAAACCGCAGTAGGTGGCGGAGTTGATTCCAATCGGGCCTGGCGTCATCTGACTGATAGCCACGATGTTGGTGAACTCAGCCGATGTCATCCATTCATGGTGGTAGACCACCTCGGTTTGAATGAGCGACAGCATGCCGTAGCCGCCGCCGAAACCGAAGAGACCTATCTCGAAGAAGGTGATGAACAGCGTGAGGAATATCATTTCTCCGTGGGTTTTACGAGTTTGCCATACATATAGCCGCCTACTCCGGCGGCGAGTATCACCACTACGGGGTTGACGTGCATCAGCCATATTGCCAGCGCACCGGCAATGGGTATCCAACAATTGGCCAGTGAGATTTTCGCACTGCGTGCCAGACTGAAGGTGGGTGCCGCGATGAGTGCTACCACGGCGGGGCGCACACCGCGGAAGATGGCCTCCACCACGGGGTTGTCCTGGAAGTTGGCGAAGAACATGGCGATGAGAAGGATGATGACGAAAGAGGGTAGGGCGGTGCCGAGAGCCGAGCAGATGGCACCGGGCAGTTTCCGCATCTTATAGCCGATGAACACGCTCATGTTGATGGCGAACACACCGGGACAGCTCTGAGCAATGGCGATAATGTCAAGAAACTCCTTGCGGGAGAGCCAGCGGTGTTTGTCCACCACCTCGGATTCTATCAGCGGTATCATAGCATACCCTCCACCGATGGTGAAGGCACCGATGCGGAAGAATGTCTTGAAACTATCCCAATAGAATTTATCCATGGTCTGATTACTGGTGCTGCTCTATCCAGCGGCGGGCATTGACGAATGCCTCAATCCATGGTGTCACCTCGTCGTTACGGCGGTCGGCAGGATACCAGCCACATTGCCACGGATAGATGGCGCGCTCCAGATGGGGCATCATAGCCAGATGGCGGCCGTCGGCGCTGCAGATGCCTGCAACGCTGTAGTCTGAACCGTTGGGGTTGCCGGGATAGGCGTTGTAGTTGTATTTGGCGACGATGTGGTAGTCGCTTTCCTTTCCGGGGAGAGAGAACTTGCCTTCGCCGTGTGCCACCCAGATGCCTAAACGGCAACCGCTGAGCGAACCCAGCATGACGCTGTCGTTTTGGGGGATGGCGAGTCCGACGAAATTGCTCTCGAACTTACGTGAGTCGTTGTGCAGCATCTTGGCTCGCTCCTCGCTGACGCTGCCGATGAGGTTGAGTTCCACCATCAGCTGGCAGCCGTTGCAGATACCGAGCGACAGGGTGTCGGGACGAGCATAGAATTTCTCTAAT
>Ga0247611_10006040_pt1 | contig 15690 bp, 7 predicted proteins | sample 177DNAGHGhighgp2_FD_192422 | JGI IMG/M metagenome (GOLD analysis project Ga0247611, IMG submission 192422) | Sheep rumen microbial communities from Palmerston North, Manawatu-Wanganui, New Zealand - 1770 DNA GHGhigh gp2 | ecosystem: Host-associated > Mammals > Digestive system > Stomach > Rumen ...
GTTTGATTACACCCCAGAGGAGAAAGCCAAGATAGGCCGCCTGGAAGGTGACTGTGCCAAGTACATGGCCAAAGGCGCCAAAGATGGTGTCTTTGACAAAATCAAGAACATCAGCAGTGAAATCAAAGGTATCATAGATAGTATTATGGATTCTGTAGCCCCCTTCACCCAAGGCGAAGACATTTGATGTCAAAAAGGTAATCATTACGCTAATTCACATTTTATCGCTATATTTGCACCTGTATCTAAAAACTTAAGACGATGAAGAAACTATTATTACTCGTATTGGCCTTGTTGCCATTGCTGGCGTCGTGCGGAGGAGATGACGATGACAATAATAATGGCGGTGGAAGTTCCTCTACTTCTATTGAAGGTGTTTGGTTTGAAAAGTCTGAATACACCTATAATTGGGATTATGATACCGACAAGCCTGATTACACTTATGAGATAACCCGAGTGGGACTATTTGCGATGCCAAGCGAATGGCACACTTTGCCTGTTTTGTGCAGCTTTATAAAGATTTTCATCTAAAGATTTCATTACTTCCAATAATTTTTTTGTATCTTTGCACACAAAAGTGTGCGAAGCTGCTTACGTTCTCACACCTGAAGGTATGAGTGTGGCGTTCTCTCTTTGAGAGTGTGGCGTTGCAATGCGAGCGGCCATTAGTGCGAGCATTATGGTTCTCACTTAACCGCAGCTTTTTGCCGGATATGTATTTGTTAATCATTAAAAACCAAATGTTACGCTTATGACACAAAAACAACATCTTCTAACCATTCTGATGACATTATTGTTATCAGTTACAGGCGCCTGGGCGCTCGATGGTTCAGGAACTAGTGGTGACCCCTATCAGCTCGATTCCGTACAGGATTGGAATGATTTTGCAGCCATTACCAATGCCGATGCAACAGGTACCGGAGCCTGGATAGAGAAATCACAGGGATTGTGATATGTCATTATTGCTCCCATTATTATTCACTAACTAAAAAAACGAAAACAAGATGAATGCCAAACCAATGTTTATATCGCTGTTGCTGGTAGCGATGACAATGCTGATAGCATGCGGAGGAGACGGGGATGACGATCCAAAGAAGCCCAACAATCCGGATAATCCGAACAACCCGAGTCCTACCTATACGCTCTTAGTATCACCCACACAGCTTACCTTCAATTATGACGGTGGAGAGCAGACTATCGACGTGACAACCAATGCTCCAGGATGGACGGCCGAGAGTAATAAATCGTGGTGTACGACGAAACGAGATGGAACAAAGCTCATCGTCAAAACCACAGCAAACAACGATGGTGAGTTACGCACAGCGATCGTCACTGTCAAGACTACTGACGGCAAAGAGCAACGTACGGTCACTGTCACACAAACGGTCGGCTCTGGTGCCAGTTATATCCGTCCTATTCAGTCGACGATTACCTTCTCGGCACAAGCGACAAAAATCGAGGAGGTAATACGGGTAGAGACCAACCTTTCAGGATGGACTTGCAGTAGTAACGCAGAATGGTGTATGGCACGGTGTGATGCGACCAACCTTTATCTGTTTATCATCGAAAACATATTGATGGACGAACGCAAAGCCGTGGTAACGCTGTCACACGAAGGTACGGACTACGCACAGGTTTTTGTCACGCAAGAGGGAGTCGTCACACTGTATGCAGATTTCCCTGACGGACAAACATTGCCTGTCAATGGTGGCAGTATTAAGGTGAAGGTCTATACTAATATCAAAGACTGGACGGCAGCGCCAACGGCAACAAACTGCTGGTTTAGCGTTACCAAGAGCGACAACGAGACACTGACACTCACTGCGTCGGCACGTCAGGGAACGACACCACGTCCTGCACAAGAGGTGAAGGTGACTGCTGACTACGAGACCCTTTCTTTTACTATCAGTGAAGCCACATCGTCGAATGAGGGCTATGGTTACGGAGATGGCTCTGAATGGGATGAATAATACAAATACTAACCGAAACGATTCTTGAATATGAAAAAGATATATATTCTTCCAATTCTCACGGTGTTTATAGCACTGACCGCCTGTCAGGATGACAACTACCTGACTGGCAGTACGGGTCAAGGTATTACCGCAACCATTGCCAACGATGAAGACGCTGCCACACGCGCCATGATGATAGATGCGCCAACTCAGGCCGTCAACCTGAGATGGACAGCAGGCGATGCCATTGGTGTGTTCGACGCCTCAAACAACAACACACGCTTTGAGGCCTCTGCGGCTGATATCTCAGACGACAACACGCGAGCCGTGTTCCGTGCAAGCGGTGCCGTTCCACAGGCAGAATTCCTTGCCTATTACCCTTACAATCAGCAAGCGTCGGGTACCACCACAGAGTTGCATCTGAATATGGGGAGCAAGCAGCAGTACGTGATACGGGACTTCAAGACCGAGCCCGATCCAGAAGCCTGCATCATGGTGGGCAAGGGCTATGCCAACTCCGTAGATTTCCGTAATGTCAATGCTATTCTGAAGATTAGCTATGTACCGCGCGATTCCGATATAGTAACATCCGTCGTCTTTCGTGACCTCGCTGGGCAACCTGTCACTGGCGCTTTTACCGTCACATTGGACGGTGACGGCAAACCTGTGGCTACCTATCCCGCCACAAACGATGAACAGCCTCTTATGCTCGACTGCGGGGCGGGTGTTTCCGTTACGCCGACTGTTGTCAGCACGTTCTTCTTAGTTGTACCTGCACGTAACTATACCAAGGGCTTCCAGTTGGATTTCCAATTGGCCAGTGGCAAGACAGACGTGCGAACCATTGGACGCCGTTCTGGTAAGGAGTTGAAACGTTCGATGGTTTATGGTGTTGGGGACGTAAGCGTTATTACAAAGGATGACTACAGTGTCGTTTTCGGTGAAGGCGGTGGCGTGATTATGGACGACGACCTGATGGCCATGGTGAATGCTGTGATACCACTTGGCGAGAGAACTGTTGAAGATGAAAACGGCATCTATTATGACTTGATGACCAAACCCGGCACAGGACTGAAGGAGGGTATGACCGTTGTCATCAATCAGCCGTCGGAAGTACTGCCCTATGGTTTGACTGGTAAAATTGTGACTATCAAGGACCTTGGTGACAGTCAGCAAGTTCGCGTTAAGCAGTACGCCCATGCCGAACAAGCTTACAAGAAACTACTCATCGGACCTGCAAATGCCCTCAATGCTGACGGCACACCTGATGAGGAGAAAATGCTGTCGCTAGACCTGACCAGTCATTTCGCCGGTTTTGTACCAGCTGAAGACATGGAGGGAGTAACGGTGGAGATGACAAGCCAGGGACTGGTGATGAGCGATAACTCATGGCCTGCGAGTGCACCGTTAACAAGAGCCTCGGCGCATCGTAAACTGGAATTTCCGCGTTTTGCCCTTAATTTGAAGACCACTGGGTCTGACCGTTTCAGTGTGGGAGCATCGCCAGCCATCATGGCAGGCATCGGAGCCTCTATTACCGACTATAACATCGATTACATTGCCTTTACATTCACACCCACGCTCACACTTGACGTTTCCATTGAAAAGACAATCGAACTGGCCAACATTTACGATGATGAGAAACTCATCGGTGAGATGCTTTTCACACCTATCACAGTAGGCCCTGTTGTATTGATACCCGTAATGAAACTCTCTGGTTTTGCAAGCTTAAAAGGGCTGGTAAAGCTCTCAGCCACATGGTCCTATACATTAGGTTTCAACGTTGGTGGCACTTATCAGAACGCCTATGGTAGCCCAGAGAGCGGCTGGAGATTCCGCTGCTCCAACCAGTGTCAGGGCATACCAAGCCTTGGCAGTATGCTCTTGCCTAGTGATCTCTCAGCAACGGCATCTCTTGCAGCCCAGTCTGGAATGATTCTCGATGCAGGACTTTCATTCTTTGGCATTATCGATTTCACTCTGTATGTCAAGTCTGGCATGGAACTAAGTGCATATATTGCATGGAAGAATATGGGTCTGACTATGACGCCTATCTGTGAGGGAGGTGCTGCCGTAGGACTTATCGGTCTGAATCCAAAGCGTAAGGCATTGGCACAGATTGATTCAAAGCCATGGTGGCAACGAGACCTTTATCCAGAAATGTGGTGGATAACGGCGATTGAAAATAATATGAAAGGGGGCAATTACTATCCCGCTTATCCTGCAGAAAGCATCGACTATATTCCAATCAATTCGGCACTCGGTGGAGCTTTGCTGCATGATTGCAAACTGGAAATACGCGTTGTAAAGGGAACCAGTTCGAGTGACCCTATTGTGGCTACATACCCACTCAAAGATGTTTATCCTGCCAGCACTCTGCTGTTTGAAGAGGTCATAGAAAGGGATAAAGATGGTAATAATTATATGCCAATCATTTACCACCTGTCCAAGGACCTCATCGCAGAAGAGGGACAGCCCTACTCCGTATTCATCTATTGCACCTCTGACGGTGCCACTCTGGGACAGGTAGCGCCTACAAAATCTCATCTAGGGCATATCGAGATTACTCGCCGCAAGAATGTATGGAGAAGCTCTAAGGCATGGGAAGGCGAGTACTTCCTGATATCTGACGATAACTATGAGACAACTGTTAAGGACGACGGAGAAATAAAAATAGAACGGCGATATTAACACGTCAACTGCCAAGCAGCTGATAAATCAGCGACCGCTTCTGCAAGCGCTTCGGCATGAGTTCGACGGACTTCCGAAAGGCCTCCTTTGAGTGAAGGAGACCTTTCACTCTTGTCTGGAGACCTTTAAATCTTGTCTGAAAATGAAAAAAAATGCCTGAACTTTTGCGGTTCAGGTGTTTTTTTGTAATTTTGCCGATGAATCGTTCTAACTTTTGTTGAATAGCCAAGACCCCAAACCCTGAGGCGGAAATGCCCCCGAATTCATTGGCGACTTTGACGAAGAATGCTAAATATTGTTATATTTCGCTGAAATGTCAAATTTAATTTGTAACTTTGGGCGGCTAAATTATAAATATGGGGAAAAAAGGTACTAACAATAAGAACTGGTGGGGCCGGCTGATAAAATTCATGCGGGCCAATACCAATTTGACTGTTATCATCATTGCCGCACTATTACTAGAGCTGACGTCGGCTATTATGTATTATGAGTCGCATGACATCCTGCAGCGTGTGGTGGAGCGGTTGATGGAGCGTGAGAATAACGCCCTTTATCTCTGTATCCGTAACAAACTGGCTGAAGTGGAGGTGACGATGGACAATATAGCATGGGTGGCGACCGACGACCTTGCAAGTCCGGATTCACTGACTAGGCTAACCTATCAGATAGCAGAACATAATACGGCCATCCTCGGCTGCTGTATTTGTTGTACACCTGACTATTTCCCGCAGAGAGGGCGATGGTTTGAGCCGTATTCCATCCGCAAAGACGACGGAAGCATTGAGACGATGCAGTTAGGGTCGGCCAGTCATGACTACACGAAATTGGAATTCTTCACCAAACCGATAGCCACGGGCACCAGTCACTGGAGTGAGCCTTACATGGATCGTGACGGTGCAAAGGCGGTGGTGACGTCGTATAGTGCCCCCATTCGTGACGACGATGGGAAGATTGTGGGCGTGGTGGCCGCAGATATCTCCATGGGCTGGCTTAAAGAGGAAGTCAACCAGAGCAAGGCCTATAAATCAACGCAACGTTTCCTCGTAACCGGACAATATCATCTGCTTGCAGGTGATGACAACCAGTTGCTGAAGAACGTCATCGAACACATAAAAAGCACGAGCGAAGAGAAGGGCTACGTCGTATTGAAAGACGAGCATGGCGATAAGAAACACGTCTTCTATACCCCTGTTGGCGGCAAGACAGACTGGATACTCATCAATGCGCTGGATGACACCGATGTGTTCGGCAAACTGCGTCGTGTACGATTGAATCTTTTGTTGATGGCGGTGGCAGGCCTTCTGCTGATAGGGTTCATCGTGTGGCGTTCAAAGCGCAATCTGGAACGTCTGCATAAGGTGAATGCCGAGAAAAACCGCATCAGTTCGGAATTGCATGTGGCCAGCCAGATACAGCAGAGCATGCTGCCCCGTGAAAATGGACAATTGATGATGGATAATGGACAATTGTCGGGGGACGTGGAGATATATGGTTCGCTGGTGCCTGCCCGCGAGGTGGGTGGTGACCTGTACGACTATTTTATCCGTGATGAGAAGCTGTTCTTCTGTATCGGTGACGTCAGTGGCAAGGGTGTTCCTTCGGCCATGGTGATGGCTGTCAATCATGCATTGTTCCTTTCGGCATCGGCCCACGAGACCAATCCTGCCCACATCATGCAGTCGCTCAACGAGATTGCCTGTCAGGGCAACGAATCGAACATGTTTGTCACCATGTTTGTCGGTATACTCGACCTGCCAACAGGTCATCTGAGATATTGTAATGCCGGGCACGATGCACCTTTTGTCATGGTCAATGGCAAATGGTCAATGGTCGATGCCAAGCCTCACTTGCCCGTCGGTGTGTTCAACGACGTGAAGTATGGCATGACGGAGATGTATCTGCAAGCCAATAGCACGCTTTTCCTCTATACCGACGGACTGACGGAGGCGATGAACAGCGAGCGTAAGCTGTTCGGCATCAAGCGGGTGGAAGAAGCACTTGCCACTTGCACTGACAAGCACCCTCAAGAATTACTGGAGTCCATAAGCAAGGCAGTGCACAAGTTTGTAGGTAATGCTGAACAGAGTGATGACTTGACGATGCTCGCCATTCGCTATACGCCGCAACAGTATGAAAGCACTTTGAACGAGACGCTCACGCTGAAAAACGATGTTCGCGAGGTGGCTGAACTGAGCAACTTCCAGAAGTCATTCTATGAAAAGATGAACCTCGAGAAATCGTTGGCGCGTCAGTTGCGCCTGGCCGTTGAGGAAGCCGTGGTGAATGTGATAGAATACGCCTATCCGGCTGATACGGAGGGATCTGTAGACATCACGATGATGTTTGACGGCCATTGGTTGAAGGTCGTGATTGATGATTCTGGCGTGGCTTTTGATCCTACAATTGAAAAGAAGGCTGACACCACGCTCTCTGTTGAAGAGCGCCGAGTAGGCGGACTAGGTATCCATCTGGTGAGGGAACTGATGGATTCCATCAATTACGAACGCATCGACGGGCATAATATATTGACTATGAAGAAAAAGGTAAAAGAAGAAAGGTAAAAAAGTAAAAAGGTAAAAACTATAAAATTATAAAATTAAAAAGATTATGAACGCAAAATTAGAAGAAATCGATGGCAAGTATGTTGCCACGTTAGAAGGAGAGTTAGACACTGCAGCAGCTGTTGAAGTAGAAGAAATCCTGAAACCGCTTTATACCAGTGACGGCAAAGATGTCATCATCGACTGCACCAATCTGGAGTATATCGCCTCCAGCGGTCTGCGCATCTTGATCAGCATCCTAAAAGGTGCCAAAACCACAGGCAGCCATGTCGTGATGCGTGGTGTGAACGACGACATCAAGAACGTGTTTAAACTGACAGGATTCATCAGCATTTTCGAGTTCGAATAACCCAAAATCCACCAACAGCATGAAGCAAAGACTGATAAGATCATGCCTTGTTGTTGCCCTGCAGTTGCCGTTGATAAGCGTGCAAGCACAGACTGATTCTACCAAGGTCAACACCCTGAGCTTTGGTTTGAATTTTATGACGCATGGAGAAATCGTGAGAGGTGGTCTGCCCGTAGACAAGGATGAGGAAATGGAGGATAAGTCGAACTTCCTTCTTGGACGTACTCGTCTGATAGTGGACTATGCGCGACCCTATTTGCAGGCGCATGCGGTCATTCAGAACAAGTCTGTGTGGGGCACGAGTGGTAATCAGGCACTCAACCTCTATGAGGGATGGGTGAAGATGACGGCAAAGAACGGTCTCTTCGCACAGGTCGGTCGTATCGCCCTGTCATACGACGATGAGCGTATCATCGGCACCAATGACTTTGCGATGGCTGCTCTGTCGCACGACGTGTTACGAGTGGGATACGAAGGCTATGGGCATCAGGTTCACGCCATCTTAGGCTATAACCAGAATGCCGAAAACGTGTATAAGAGCACCTTCTATACAGGCGGTTCACAAGCATACAAGACTATGCAAACCGTATGGTATCACTATGATGTGCCCAAGTTTCCGTTAGGAGCGTCCTTGCTATTCATGAATGTGGGATTGCAGTCTGGTGAACCCGGAAAAGAGGACAATCCGCCTTCGACGGTGTACCAGCAGATGTATGGTGGATACGTGAACTATCATCCCAAGTTTATGACGCTAGAAGGCGCATATTATCGGCAAGGAGGTAAGTTTGTAGACCCCTTGATGAAATCGGCTGGTAAAATTGAAGCCTGGATGGCCAGCGCGAAAGCCACCATCACCCCCTCCGACAACTACGGCTTTACGTTAGGTTACGACTACCTGAGCGGCGACGACTATGTGGCCGTCCCTAAACCTGGCCAAATCGGTACGGTCCTGCATGATGTTGCAAGGGGCTTCACCCCCCTTTATGGCTCACGTGCCAAGTTCTATGGTATCATGGACTATTTCTATGAGGAAGCCTACATCAATGGCTTTACCCCTGGTCTGCAGAATGCCTTCGTCGGAGCCTTCGGCCGTCCCGTCGCCAATTTCGACTGTAGTGCAACCTATCACTATCTGGCTGTAACGACACAACTGACCAACCTGAATAGCACGTTAGGTCATAGCATCGACCTGCAAGCCAGCTACCGTTTTACGAAGGACATCTCGCTGACGGCAGGCTACACCATGATGTTCGGTACTGAGACCATGGACCGTCTGAAACAAGGCAATAGCAGTAAGACCGCCCGTTGGGGCTGGTTCTCGCTGGTTGTCTCACCGAGTCTTTTCACAACAAAATTCTGAGTTAATTGATAATTGACAATTGATAATTGAAAACAAAAAAAGTATAAATATGAAAACTACTGCACCTTTATCAAAAACGCAATTTGGCATTTATGCCGAGTGTGTGGGCTATGAAGGAGAAGCCCGTTATAATCTTCCTTATTTTTATATCTTAGACGGTAGTCTGGACGGTAACCGCCTGGCAAAGGCCATAGAGGCAGCCGTAGCCGCCCACCCCACGCTTTTCACCCACATAGAACTGCGTGACGACGGTGAGCCCCTACAGACCGTCGACGACAGCGAGACCTTTACACTCGCCGTCGAAGAAGTCGATGACATCGAGGCTGTGAAGAAAGAGCTGATACAGCCCTTCAACCTCTACGAAGACAGACTGTTCCGTATCCGTCTGCTGCACGATAGCGAGCATTATTACTTCTTCCTGGACATTCACCACATCATTGGTGACGGCACGACGCTCAAAGTGATGCTCAGCGACGTGGAGACCGCTTATAACGGTGGTGAACTGGCACCAGAGCAGCTGACTATGGCAGAGGTTGCCATTGCTGAGGCAGAATTACGAAAAACGCCCGCCTTCGAAGAAGGCAAAAAGTGGTATGCCCAGACCTTTGACTGTGGCGATACCTATACCCCACTGGCTCCCGACTTGGAGATAGAAGAGCATTCAGAAGCCTCGATGGTGCGCACGCTGGCAATTGACACGGCACTCGTCGATTCATTCTGCAAGGATAACGGCATCTTCAAGAGCAACTTCTTTACAACGGCCTATTCCTTCCTGTTGGCGAGATACAATAACGAGCAGGAGTCACTCTTCTTTACCATCTATAATGGCCGCACGGACAAGCGGTTCCTGCACTCTGTCGGTATGACTGTCAAGTCGTTGCCTGTCTATGCCAAATATGACAACCAGACGACGGTGCTCGACTACCTGAAAGCCGGACAAGAGCAGATGGGCGGATGCCGCAAGTACGAGGCCTATGCCTTCAGCGATGCGGTCAACGACCTCGGTCTGCAGTTTAATTCGAGTTTCGCCTGGCACGGAATGTTGTTTGCCGACGAGCAGCTGTGCGGTAAGCCGATGAAGACCGTCCGCCTGTGTAACAGCACGCTGGACCAGTCGTTATACATCAAGGCATTTATCCTGAACGGCAAATATCAGGTGAAAGCCGAATACAACAGCAATGAATACAGCGAGGCCCTCATCAGCCAGTTCCTGGAGAGTTATGAGGCCGTGGTGAATGGTTTCCTGACGCAGACCCTGCTCAGCGACATCAGCATCGCCACACAAGCCCAGATCGACCTGTTGGACACGTTCAACCAGAAAGATGTGGATTACGACGACACACAGACCGTCGTCTCGTTGTTCCGAAGTCAAGCGAAGGCTACACCTGACAATATCGCAGTGGTGTATAAGGAGAACCGCTATACTTACAAGGAAGTCGACGAACTCAGCGACCGTATTGCTGGCTGTATTGCGAAGAAAGGACTGGGAGCGGAGGATGTTGTATCGGTATTGATTCCACGATGTGAGTGGATGGCCATTGCCTCCATCGGTGTCATGAAGGCCGGTTGCGCCTATCAACCTTTGGATCCTACTTATCCGAAGGAGCGTCTGAACTTCATGATGCAGGATGCCGGTGCCAAATTGCTCATTGCCGAGGAAGAACTCAGAGACATCGTGGATGAGTATCAGGGCGACGTACTGCTGACGAAAGAACTGAAGCAGTTGCCGGCACTCGACGTGGCATTGCCCGAAGTAAAGCCCTCGTCGCTATATATCATGCTCTATACGAGTGGTTCGACGGGTGTGCCGAAGGGATGCCAGCTCGTACACTCCAACTTGGTGGCATTTCTCCACTGGTATCATCGCTACTACGACCTCCAGCCTACGGATAAGGCGACCGCCTATGCCAGCTATGGTTTCGACGCCTGTATGTACGATATGTATCCGGCTCTTACACGTGGTGCCAGTGTCTATATCATTCCAGAGGAACTGCGCTTGGACTTGGTGGCACTGAACGACTATATAGAAAAGGAGCAGATCACCAACGCCTTTATGACCACGCAGGTGGCCTATCAGTTTGCTACCAGCATCGAAAACCACAGCCTGAAACATCTTACTACTGGTGGTGAGAAGCTGGCATCACTCACGCCTCCCAAGGGGTATACGATGCATAACGCATACGGTCCGACGGAAACAACGATTCTCATAACCTGCCATCCGGTCACTGAGAAATTGAACAATATACCTATCGGTAAGTCACTCGATAATGCACGTCTCTATATTGTCGACCAGCAAGGGCATCGCCTGCCCGTGGGTGCTGCCGGAGAGCTCTGGGTGAGTGGTCCTCAGGTGAGCCGAGGCTATCTGAACCGTCCTGAGAAGACAGCAGAAGTATATATCCCGAATCCTTTTACGGAGGATAAAAAGTATGCACGCATCTATAAGACTGGCGATATCGTGCGCTATCTGCCCTCAGGCGACATCCAGTTTGTAGGTCGCCGCGACGGCCAGGTGAAGATTCGTGGTTTCCGCATCGAGCTGAAAGAAGTAGAGGCCGTCATCCGTGAGTTCCCAGGCATCAAGGATGCTACCGTGCAGGCCTTCGACATGGAAGGTGAAGGTGCCGGTAAGTTCATTGCTGCCTATATCGTCAGCGACCAGCAGATAGACATTGAGGCACTGAACAACTTCATCCTTGATGAGAAACCGCCTTATATGGTGCCTGCCGTAACGATGCAGATTGAGAAGATTCCATTGAACCAGAATCAGAAGGTGAACAAGAAGGCACTGCCAAAGCCGGAAATGAAACAGGCTGTCGTGGAAGAGAGCAACGTGCCGATGAACGTGCTGGAAGAGGAATTGCACGAGATGATTGCTGCCATTGTGGGCAATCAAGAATTCGGCATTACCACCATTCTTGGCTATGCCGGTCTAACCTCTATCTCTGCCATCAAACTGGCTGTGCAGATGCATAAGAAGTTTGGTGTTGAGCTCGACGCCAAGTCGCTGGCGAAGACTGGTACCTTGCAGAGCATTGAGAACGAGATACTGAAGGGTTATCTAGAGGTAAGAGGTAAGGGGCAAGAGGTAAGAGATTACTCTCAGCCGCAGAACAATTCTCTCACCTCTCACCTCTCACCTCTCACCACTAACAGCGTTCCACTCTCTTACGCCCAGACGGGTGTGTATTTCGAGTGCATGAAGAATCCGGTATCGACCATTTATAACATCCCCTATCTTCTGAACTATCCTGTTGGTGTCGAGGCAGAGAAGCTGGCCGACACCGTGAAGCAGGTTGTCGAAGCGCACCCGGAGCTAAGCATCCATTTTGCCACTGAGGGCGATGCCATCGTGCAGACCCTGGCAGACAGCGTACCTGTAGAGGTTCCTGTTGTCGAGATGAGCGATGAGGCACTGGCGGCTTACAAGAATGAGTTCGTACAGCCGTTCAACCTGCAGAAGGCGCCTCTCTATCGGTTCAAGGTGGTGAAGACGCCGGGCGGAGTACACCTGCTGATGGATGTTCATCACTTGCTGTTCGACGGAGGTTCTGCCGACCTGCTGATTCGTCAGATTGGCAATGTGCTCGACGGTTCTCCCGTCGAGAAAGAAAGTTACACCTATCTCGACTTCGTCAATGACCAGCAAAAGGCTGAGGAGAGTGACGAGTTTAAGGCTGCCCAGCAGTTCTTTGCCGAGAAGCTGCAGACCTGTGAGGGTGGTAGTGAGATCCCTACCGACCTGCCCAAGACGGATAAACAAGGCTTTATCGGTGAGGCAGTATGTCCGACCAATCTCGAGAAAGCGACAGCCTTCTGCCGCGGACAGGAGATAACTCCTGCACATCTCTATCTTGCTGCAGCGACCTACGTCATCTCACGCTACACCAACAATCGCGAGATTTATATCAGCACCATTAGTAACGGACGCTCGAACCTCAAGATTGCCGATACGGTAGGTATGTTCGTGAATACCCTCGCCCTCGGTCTGAAGATTGACGACGTGACGGTGGCAGACTATCTGCGTCAGGTCAGCGATACCTTCGACAAGACCCTGCGCCACGAGGACTATCCGTTTGCACGCATCGCTGCCGACTATGGTTTCATGCCTGCCATCGCTTTCGCCTATCAGGTAGGTGTGCTGTCGCAGTACACCGTTGGCGGTCAGCCCATCGGTCAGGAGTTGCTCGAACTGAACGTGCCGAAGTTTAAGATCAATATCAAGATTGAGTCGCGTGGTGTGGTAGTACAGTACGATGATTCCCTCTACTCCGATGCTTTGGCGACGTCGTTGGCAGAAAGCATTGTAACCGTTGTTGAACGCATCATGGCAGCTCCCAATGCCAAGGTTCGCAAGCTCTCCATCATCAGCGAGCGACAGGAGGAGGCATTGAGCCATCTGCGCGAGGTAGGAACAGGCACGCCGCTGTTTAAGTTCTATCACGATGGTATTCCATACTATGCAGAGAAGCAACCGGATGTAAAAGCCCTGATTGCCTGCGATGCCACCTATACCTATCGCGAGATGGACATCATGACCAACCGCATTGCCAATGCATTGCGCCAGCGTGGTGTTGAGCCTCGCAGTCGTGTTGCCCTCTTGCTGCCACGTACGTCGAGAGCCTTACTCTCTGCCTTCGGTGTGATGAAGGCAGGATGCGCCTATATCCCTTGCGATCCCGAATATCCCACAGAGCGCATACAGCATATCCTGACCGACAGTCATGCGGCCTATATCATTACCACCGCTGATCGTGTCGGAGATTTTGGCAATGCCATTGACGTGGAACAGTTGCTCTCCGCCGACAACAGCAGTGCACCCATTGAGGCCGGCATCACTCCACAGGATCTCTGTTACCTGATCTACACATCAGGTTCTACTGGTAAACCTAAGGGCGTGATGCTGCGTCATGAGAGTATTGTCAACTACCTCTATGCACATCCTGTCAACACCCACATACATGCTATAGCAGAGACGGTACACGCCTTGCTATGTGTCACCACCATGTCGTTTGACATGTCGATGAAGGAGTATGGTGCTGCCTTGCTCAATGGTAAGACTGTGGTCTTTGCCAGCGAGGATGAGACCACCAATGCTGCATTGCTGGCAGACCTGTTCCGCCGTACTGGAGCCGATGCCATCAACGCTACACCTTCCCGTATGCTGCAATACATGGAACTGCCTGCCTTCGTCGAGGCTATCGGACAGTGTCATGTCATCATGTGCGGTGGTGAGAAATATGCCGACGGTTTGCTCGACAAACTCCGCGCCGCAGCACCTCAGGCAAGGATATTCAATACGTACGGTCCTACGGAGATCACCGTTTCGTCCAACTGTAAGGAACTCACACATACCGACCGTGTCAGCGTGGGACGTCCGTTGCTCAACTACAAGGAGTTTGTGGTCGACAGCGACGGCAACGAACTGCCGGTAGGTGTCGTTGGCGAGCTTTACATTGGCGGTATCGGTGTAGCAACAGGTTATAACGATCTGCCGGAGATGACTGCCGAACGCTTCATAGACTATCAGGGCGTGCGTATCTATAAGTCGGGCGACTATGCCCGCTGGACGGAAGAGGGCGATGTCGTCATCCTCGGCCGTACGGACAACCAGATCAAACTGCGTGGTCTGCGTATCGAACTGGGTGAGGTGGAAGCCGCACTGGCTGCTGTCGAAGGTATGAAGAACGTGGTGGTGAAGATTGGTAAGATCAAGGGCATTGAACATCTCTGTGCCTATTTCACTGCCGACCGACCCATTGACATCACAGCACTGAAAGCCGAACTGGGCAAGACGCTGACCAAATACATGGTTCCCACGGCTTATCTGCAATTAGACAAGATGCCGCTGACGCCCAATGGCAAGACCGATGTCAAGTCGCTGCCCGAACCGCAACTGGCACTCAGTGGCGACTACGAGGCACCAGCCAACGATACGGAGCGTGCCTTCTGTGACATCTTCGCCAACATCCTGCAATTGGACCGTGTAGGTGCTACCGACAACTTCTTCGAGCTCGGTGGTACGTCGCTCGTCGTCACTCGTGTCATCATCGAGGCAGACAAGGCCAATCTCCACGTGTCATATGGTGAGGTATTTGCCAATCCTACGCCACGCCAGTTGGCATGCCTGATAACAGGTGAAGCCGTCGATTCAACAAAGCCCAAGGAAGATGACCCTGTTGCCAGCTTCGACTATACGGCCATCAACAACCTCTTGCAGCGTAACACGCTGGGATTCTTCCGCATGGGCGAGCGTCAGTCGTTGGGCAATATTCTGATTACCGGCGCCACAGGCTATCTGGGCATCCACATCCTGCGCGAGCTGATCGACAGTGATGCTCCTCATATCTACTGTCTGGTGCGTGGCAAGAGCCAGGAAGCCGCAGAGAGTCGCCTGCGTACATTACTATTCTATTATTTTGCCCAGTCTTTCAAGGATATGTTTGGCCAACGCATCCATATTGTTCTTGGCGATGTCACAGAAGATCTGACAGAAAAATGTTCAATGTTCCTCGCAACGCCACACTCTCAAAGAGAGAATGTTCAATGTTCAACGTTGTTCAACTGTGCTGCCGTGGTGAAACACTTCTCAGAAGGTACTGAGATTGAGGACGTCAATATCGGAGGAGCCCAGCGGTGTGTTGACTTCTGTATCAAGACGGGAGCCAAGCTCATCCATATCTCCACTGCCAGCACCCGCGGTCTCTGGGTTGGCGAAATCAAGGACGAGGTATTTACTGAGCAGCGCCTCTATATGGGTCAGTATCTGGGCAACCA
>Ga0247611_10006041_pt1 | contig 15689 bp, 14 predicted proteins | sample 177DNAGHGhighgp2_FD_192422 | JGI IMG/M metagenome (GOLD analysis project Ga0247611, IMG submission 192422) | Sheep rumen microbial communities from Palmerston North, Manawatu-Wanganui, New Zealand - 1770 DNA GHGhigh gp2 | ecosystem: Host-associated > Mammals > Digestive system > Stomach > Rumen...
ATCTATTGGTTGTTTTTTGCGTTTTGTTGGTTGCGCTTTGGGGCGCTTGGTTGGGTGCTTGGTTTTTGGGCGCTGGTTGGGTGCTTTTGCTTATGCATACGTGTATGCATTGTGTGTGCATATACGCACACAAGATTTGCGGCGGCAAAGGTATACAAAAAATCCCATATACGCAAATATATATGGGAAATTCTTTCAAAAATGTTGATTTTGTAGCGAAAATCAGCAATTATTCAGTGTAACGGCGATTGATTTCGTCCCAATTGATGATCTGCCAAAGGGATTGGAGGTGGGCTGCTCGACGATTGCGATAGTCGATGTAATAGGCATGCTCCCAGACGTCCATCGTCAGCAGGGGTTTCAGGCCTTTGGTGACGGGGTTACCGGCATTGGGTTCCTGCGTGATAACGAGTTTGCCCTCTTTGTCTGCGGCAAGCCATACCCATCCAGAACCAAAGAGCGTGGTACCTTTCTGTTCAAACTCCGCTTTGAAGGCTTCGAACGAACCGAAGTCGCGGACAATGGCCTTTATTATGGGCAATTGGTCATTGATCATTTGTGATTTGTCATTGGTGTAAGGCTTGAACTGGAGGAAGTACAGATTGTGGTTCAAGATCTGTCCGGCATTGTTAAAAATGCCACCTTGCGACTTCGCAACAATCTCCTCCAACGGCATGGACTCAAACTCCGTTCCGACAACAAGTTTATTGAGGTTATCAACGTAGGTCTGCAGGTGCTTACCGTGGTGATACTCAATCGTTTCCTGACTAATTACCGGCTCCAACGCGTTGGGAGCGTACGGCAATGAAATGAGGGTAAATAGAAGTGGTAACATAATGATTATGAGTTTAATGGGTTAATACTATTTTATGGACAAAATATGCTACAACATCTTTACAATTTGTTCCAAATAGAGTTGGTCCGTCTCATCGAAGGTGTTGAAGTCCTTGCTATCGATGTCGAGGACAGCGATGACTTGGTTGTTGCGGATGACGGGAACAACGATCTCGCTATTGGAAGCGGACGAACACGCAATATGTCCGGGGAAGTCATGGACGTTGGGCACGATGACGGTTTCGGCGCGTTGCCAAGCTGTGCCGCAGACACCTTTACCATACGGAATGCGCGTACACGCGATAGGACCTTGGAACGGACCCAAGACCAGTTGTTGTCCTTCCACACGATAGAACCCTGTCCACCAAAAGCCGAAAGCGTCGTGCAGGACTGCTGCCACGTTCGCCATATTGGCAATCGCGTCTGATTCTCCGGAGATTAGCGATTCGATCTGCGGAAGCAGGGATTGGTATTTCTCGATTTTGTCCATTTTCAACTGATTAGATTTGTTGTAACATGCCTTGGCAACCTTCGAGGATATCGTCGTAGGCTTTTGTAAAATCTCCGGTGTACCAGGGATCTGCGACATCCCTACTCTTCCCTGCCCATGCCATCATGAGCGAGACTTTGTGGTCCGTGTCCTCGCCAATGATGTAGCGGAGCCAACGCAGATTGCTCTGGTCCATGCAGACGATATGGTCGTAATAGGCATAGTCGGCACGCGTCATTTGACGTGCGGCTCGATGCTCAAACGGCACATTTTTCGCAGCTAACATTCGCTTAGCCGGAGGATAGATATCGTTGCCGATCTCCTCGGTGGACACAGCTGCTGATGCTATCTCAAAGTCGGAGGCACGACCGGCTTGCGCCACCAAGTGCTTCATGATAAACTCAGCCATCGGCGACCGGCAGATGTTACCGTGACATATAAAAAGTATCTTCGTTATATTTGCCATTTACTATGGCTGGGCACGATTTATTTTTAATAATTCTCAGCCAATAACTGGAAATAAGCTTGGGCGTGGTGGCAAACGGGGCACTCTTCGGGTGCAGCTTTGCCAACTACGATATGGCCACAGTTGGAGCACTGCCAGATGCAATCGCCTTCGCGAGAGAAGACAACCTTATCTTCGATGTTCTTCAGCAGTTTGCGGTAACGTTCTTCGTGGTGTTTCTCGATAGCACCCACTTGTTCGAACTTCTCGGCAATCTCGTCAAAGCCTTCTGCACGCGCCTCGGCAGCCATGCGTGCATACATGTCCGTCCACTCGGCATTTTCACCTGCAGCAGCGTCTGCGAGGTTGGCAGCGGTATCGCTGATTTTGCCTCCGTTGAGGTATTTGTACCAGAGTTCTGCATGCTCTTTCTCGTTAGCAGCAGTCTCCTCGAAAATCTTGCTGATCTGTACGTAACCGTCTTTCTTTGCTTTGGAAGCGAAGAAGGTGTACTTGTTACGAGCTTGTGATTCACCGGCAAAAGCCTCCATGAGGTTGCGTTCGGTTTTTGTTCCTTTTAAGTCTTTCATTTGCGTAACTATTTATAGGGTTAAACAATTTTCCGCCGCAAAGGTATGATAAAAAAATGACATATGCAAGTTTTGCTTGTCAAAAAGTTGTAATGTACTCCACTTTATTGCCGACGCAGGACAGGAATTGCTGCAAAATTAGTTGAAATTTTCTAAATACACAAGTATTACGATTAAATTTTAACTATTTTTTTGATATATGCAATTTTTTCACTACCTTTGCCGCGAAATTCTAACAAAGATAATTATGTTACAAGTTGGAGACAAGATGCCGAGTTTTGCGGCAGCAGACGAAACCGGCAAAATGGTTACAGGAAAGGACCTGATTGGCAAGAAAACAGTCATTTATTTCTATCCAAAGGACTCGACTCCGGGATGTACGGCTGAAGCATGCAACATTCGCGACAACTACCATGCCTTCCTTGCGCAGGGTTATCAGGTGTTTGGTGTGAGCAAGGACAGCCAGGCCTCGCATATCAAGTTCAAAGAGAAATACGACTTGCCTTTCCCGCTGCTGAGTGATCCTACGACGGAGATGCTGCAAGCTTTTGGTGCATGGGGCGAGAAGAAAAACTACGGCAAAGTGTCTATGGGAACACTCCGCAAAACCTTTGTTTTCAATGCGGAAGGCATCCTTGAGCGGATTATCGAAAAGGTCGACACTAAGAATCATAGCGCACAGATTTTATAAGCACAAATGTCACGTGTCATCGGAATAGGAGAAACGGTACTGGATATCTTGTTCAAGAATGACCAGCCGCAAAAAGCCGTCCCAGGAGGATCGACGTTCAACAGCATCGTGTCGCTGGGACGTACCGGTGTGCCATGTGCTATGATCACCCAAACGGGATCTGACCATATCGGAGATATGATTTGCGATTTCCTGCGCAAAAACGGTGTCTCGGACGAATTTGTCTGTCGCCATCCGAACACCAAGTCGCACCTTTCTTTGGCCTTTCTCGACGAACACAACGATGCGCAATATGAGTTCTATAAGGATCATAAGAGGGATCTGTTGGACATTCCTCTGCCGGAAATAACCTCCGACGACATCGTTCTATTTGGCTCGTTCTTTGCCATCAATCCCGTCATTCGTCCTGTCACACGCAAACTCCTAACAGAAGCACACGAAGCCGGAGCATGGCTCTATTATGACGTCAACTTCCGTAAGAATCATATCGCTGAACTACCGCAGATCCTGCCCAATATCGAAGAGAATATGCGATTGGCGACTGTCGTTCGTGGTTCGATGGAGGACTTCGACTATCTGTTTGATTTACAGGACGCTGACGCTATCTACGAACGCGTTCGTTCGCTTTGCTCCACGCTCATCTTAACCGATGGAGCACGATCCATTCGCGTCTTTACTCCCGATGGTTGCGAGACCTATCCCGTTGCCAAAATCGATACCGTCAGTACAGTCGGAGCCGGAGATAATTTCAATGCCGGTTACATCTATGCCAAACTCCATGGCATTGATGACCAATCGTCCCGTATCGCTATGGCCCAACGTTGGAGTCAGGACGTGTGTCAACAGATTGGGAACAACATCAGCGATGAGCTGGTGAAGGAATTAAAGTGTCAAAGTGTCAAAGTGTCACGACAAAATTGCAAGCGGATGAAGGAGATGCTCTCGGGATTTTCTCGGGACATGATCCCGTGATGATAAGGACTAAAGTCTAGGATTACCCCGTAAATGGAAGGTAATTGACAGGTAAACGACAGGGCGAAAACGTTATTAAAAAGAAAGAATTAGTAATCGGCAAAATGAACAAAGCCCCCCATCAATAACACAAAAGAGAATACATGCGAGATACTATCTCGCGCAAATGCCAAGAATCCGACATCAGATGTCGCGTAATAGAAGAAAACACGCCGCAGGGGCTACACCCGCATTGAGCACCTCACGGGCGGGGCGGATCTTTGGCGATTCCCGAATACAATTCGGGGCTAATAAACAAAGGACGGACGCGAGGGGCGAACCTGCCGGGTCGTAGAGAACCGGCAACGAAGCGGTAATCCGCCTACACCGCGAGTACAAATTAGCTTCGCTTGATGAGGGAGATGGCGAAGGAGCCAAGGCGGTAAAGGAGAGGTTGGCAGATGAGGAGGAAGCGGCCATGCTCGACGAGGGTGCCACCGAATTCGGACTTGAAGTCGCGGACACCGTAGGGCACTCCTGGTTCTCCGGCACCCATCATATCATAGCGGGAGCGGTTGGTTTTGAGCGCCAATTGAATGCCGGAATTGGTCGCTAAAACGGAAGGATATTGGTCCTTAAATTGGGTATTCAATCCGCATTCAAACCACTCATAGACAGTACGTTCGTCAGCTACCACCATGCTGCCGCCGATGACTTTTCCTTCATGCTTGACCAAGAGGAATTGGGCAATATTCTGACGGAAGGCCGACAAGAAGAAATCAATGGGCCAGAGTGGCGTTTTGACCTTCGTGCGGTATAGTTCCGCAAGGACACGATACCACTCCTGAATCTCGGATTCGCTACGCGCCGGTTCTGTAATCGCATCGGATTTCTTGAGTTGGCGTTTACGGTTGTCGCTCAGTTTATTGACAGCCGGATTGACGTGGAAATTCAGGTGGGGCTTATATGCAAATCCTGCTGCCTCAAAAGCGGATTTCCAACGGGAGTAATCGTTGAAATTGCGGGTCTCAATGTATATCGGAGCGTTGCTCCGAGGTGAAAGGTGAAAGGTGAAAGGCGAAAGGAGGAGTGATACGTCCTCTTTCGTACAATTGTCTGCAAGGCAAGGGCCGCCGGTGATGATGGCACGGCGGGTGAAGAACTGGCGGATGGGATTGCGTTCCTTCGTCACATATCCTACGCACACGGCGCAGAGTCGGTTACCCTTCTCTACCCCATAGACAAAAGGCTCGAGCAGCGTCGGCATGGACGCAAAGAAGTCATAGGCTTCCGGAGTCTGGAACCATGTTCCCGTCTCACTCGTCTGCACCAACTCCGTCCATTGCTGCCGATCGATTTGGTTATATTGGAGAATCTGCGTCATTAACCGGCCCAGGTACTTCGGTCGAGGGAGCGATACGAGATCGCTTCGAGCAGATGATTTTTCTTAATATCCGGTGCGCCTTCGATGTCGGCGATGGTACGCGCAACCTTTAAGATACGATCGTACGCACGTGCGGAAAGGCCAAGTTTGGCCATCGTAAACTCCAAGAGTTTATCGCACTCGTCATCCAGCGCGCAATATTGGCGTACCATCTTCGAATTCATCATGGCGTTGCAGTGCACGAGGCGGCTATGTTTGAAGCGCTCATTCTGGATGGCACGCGCCTTGAGGACACGCTCGCGCATCGCCGCAGAGGATTCGGCGGGTTGGGTATCGCGTAGTTGGTCGTACGGCACGGCTTCTATCTCGCACTGGATGTCAATTCGGTCGAGGAGCGGACCACTTATCTTTGATAAGTATCGATGTACTTGCGCAGGAGTACAGGTACAGGGGTGCGCGGGGTTGTTCTCGCCGTAATGTCCGCAGGGACAGGGGTTCATCGCAGCGACCAACATGAACGACGCCGGGTATTCGACGGTATCTTTGGCACGCGAGACGGTGATTTTCCGATCTTCGAGCGGTTGGCGCATGACTTCCAGCGCCGAGCGTTTGTACTCGGGAAGTTCGTCGAGGAAGAGCACACCGTTATGGGCGAGGGAAATCTCTCCGGGATGGGGATTGGTTCCTCCACCGACAAGAGCGACGTCAGTAATCGTATGATGGGGTGAGCGGAAAGGACGCTGCACGATGAGCGATCCGCGTGCACCTTGGCGCTTGTTGGTCAGACCAGCAATCGAATGGATCTTCGTAGTCTCGAGTGCCTCTTCGAGCGTGAGAGGCGGCAGGATAGACGGAATGCGCTTGGCAATCATCGACTTACCGGCTCCCGGAGGGCCAACCATAATCATGTTATGTCCTCCTGCGGCAGCTATCTCAACGGCCCGGCGCACTTTGAATTGGCCACGCACGTCTGAGAAATCCAGATCGGCGGGAAAAGCCAGTTCGTCAAACAAAGCCTGTGTATCGATATGCGTAGGTTCGAACTTATCGTCCGGATTGAGTTCATCTTTGGGTTCGCCGTTGAGGAAATGAATGACTTCCATCAAGTCATTGAGTCCATATACCTCAAGACCATCTACCACCGCTGCTTCATCTGCGTTTGCGGCCGGCAGGATCAGTCCTTTGAAACCTTCCTTGCGTGCACAGAGTGCGATAGGTAATGCGCCGCGAATAGGTTGTAGCGAGCCATCCAAGGATAGTTCGCCCATAATCATATAGTTCGACAGTTCTTTCGTCTTCAGTTTTTCAGCACCGGCGAGCATGCCCACTGCCAGTGGCAGGTCGAAGGCTGCGCCTTCTTTCTTGATGTCCGCCGGGGCCATGTTGATGGTGTAGGCACGACGAAGGGTCTCCAATCCGTTCACCGTCAGCGCAGCGACGATTCGTTCGTGCGATTCCTTCACGGCATTATCCGGCAGGCCGACGAGCGTGAAGTCAAACCCCGGAACAGAGTGCACTTCGATTGTCACAGGCACCGCATCTATCCCCACCGGTGCCGCTGAATTTATCTTAACAAGCATGTTTTAGATGGTATCAATAAAGTATTTCTGTTTGCGGTTGAACATCGCGATGCCGATGAAGAGCAGCACGAAGGTAATGAGGGCGCTAAAGCCAAGCGCGCTCCACGAGAACTGACCGGCTCCATATGCCCCGTATTTGAAGGTCTCGATAATGGCCGTCATGGGGTTGAGGAGCATGATCTTATGCAGCGTCGGATTGGTGACGTAACTCAACGGATAGACGATCGGCGTCGCGTACATCCAGAGGGAGACAAACACGCCGAAGAAGTTCGTGAGGTCGCGGTATTTTGTCGTAAGCGACGAGATGATCAGTCCGAGGCCCAAGGCGAGGCATTGGATCAAAAGGAGGAGCACCGGGAAGAGGAGGATATACCAATTGGGGTGCAAGTTCACTCCTTTGAATACAAAGAAGAGATAGACGATGATGAAGGTCGCGAGTTGAAGCGAGAAGCGGAACATCTTCGAGACAACTACCGAGACGGGTGAGACGAGTCGCGGGAAGTAGACTTTACCGAAGAGGTTAGCGTTGGTCTGGAAGGTTCCCGAAACGGCAGTGAGGCACTCCGCGAAATACTCCCATAGGCAGATACCGGAGAGATAAAAGACCGGTTGCGGGATGTCGTCCGTCGGGATACCGGCCACGCGACCGAACACCACGATATACATAAACATCGTGAAGAGCGGCGAGATGAAGTACCAACCCATACCGAAGATGGTCTGCTTGAACTGGACCGTGATATCGCGCTTGATAAACAGCCAAATGAGGTATTTCTTCTGCCATAATTCTCTCAATCCCAAACCTCTTGAGAAAGTATTGGGAGAGATCTCCGTCGTCCAATATTGTTTATCTTGCGTCATACCGTATCCATAAAAGATTTCTGCACCTTATTGAAGAGCATAAGGCCGAAGATTAATAATATCAACGTGACAACTGCGCTGTATCCGAGCCAGAGCCAGGAGAACTGACCTTGACCAAGCAGCGAGTACTTGATAGCCTCCATCACCGGCGTGACGGGGTTGAGACTCATCGCCAGGTGCAGTTTGGGGTTGGTCACCATGCTTAAAGGGTAGATCACCGGCGTGACATACACCCAGAGCGAGATGATCTTCGCCAACATAATCTGCAGGTCGCGGTACTTGGTCGTCATAGACGAGAAGATCATTCCGAAGCCCACCGCCATCAACGCCAGCAGGAGGATGAGGACGGGGAAGAGAACGATCTGCCAATGGATGGTGAGTGATGTACCTGTCGCCACATAATAGATATAGAACACCGCGAAAATCGCCAGTTGGATTGCCAGCGACAAGAGGTTGGTCGTCACTGCCACCAGCGGCATGATGATTCGCGGGAAATAGACTTTTCCGAAGATGTCAGCGTTCGTCACGAAGGAATTAGACGTAGCGCTTACACAGGAAGCGAAATAGCCCCAGACGGAGATACCAAGCAAGTAGAACAGGATTGGCGGAACACCGTCTGTCGGGATGTTCGCGATGCCGCCGAAGACCGTCACATAGACGATCACGGAGAGCACCGGCGTGATGATAAACCACAGCGGACCAAGAATGGTCTGCTTGTACGCCACACGGAAAGTACGCAGCACAAAGAGGATGAACATGTCGCGATAGCGCCACAGTTCCTTCCAGTCAACCGCCAGCAGTTTGTCGCGCGGCGTAATGACGGTATCAAATGTTTGGTTTTCGTTCATTTACAGTTTCTTGGTTTTCTTCGCCGGTATAGCGGTTTTGTTTGCCGTAAACGACCCATTTGTCGAGTGCAACGAGGACGGCCGGCAGGACGGTGAGGGTAAGGACGATGGCCATGAAGGCACCTACCGCCAGACAGCCTACGATGTTCGAGATCATCAGGTCGTCGATAGCCAGCGCCATTGCTCCAGGGCCAATGACCATGATGAGTCCCGACGTGAGGATCGTTCGTATCGAACCTCTGTACGCCGCACATACGGCATCGACGGGTAACATCGTCTTACGACTCTCGCGGTAGTAGTTCGCAAAGAGGATACCGTAGTCGATGGTCGCCCCCATGAGGATGGCTTGCACGATGAGGTACGCGAGGTATAACATCTGCCCCGAGACGATTCCTGCTACGACCACATTGACATAAACGGCCGTCATGACAGTGAGCACGAGGATCGTCGGCACGATGACCGAGCGGAACGTGAGGGCAACAATGAGGAAGATCGAAAGGATGGTGAGCCATGTGACGACTTCCATCTCATGATCGAACCCACCGCGCATCTCGGCGTACATGACGGATTCCCCAACATAGTAGTGCTCGTGCGGCATCCGTGCGTCTGCAAGAGCCGTGAGCGTATCTACGAAGTCATAGGTCTCAGGCGACTCAGGTGGCAAGGACGAGAGGACAACGAGCAAGGAGTAGTTCTCTTTGCGCAACTGCCCCAGCCCATCGGCTATCTGCTGATGGATATCCTTTGCCTGGAGTTGAATCGTATCGGGTAAGATATCCGCCAGACGCGGATCGTATACGAGTGTGTCGCAGAGGTAGGTCAACAGCGGACCAAAGCCCAGACGAAGCGTGTCACAACGGCTGTTGGTCGATCCGTAGTAGTCGTATAAGAGCGACATCTGCGATGCTGTCACAGGATCGGACTTGACGTTCGACAGTTTCATCAACCGCGCCAGTTTGGCAGCCATCTCTTCGGCCGTATATTCTTTGCCGCCAAAGACAAGTTCGGTGAACAGTTCAGCTTGCAGATCGGCGCGCGTAGGACCATGATGGCGGTTGGCGGCTTTGAGCGCTTGCTGCGAGCGGTTATATGCCTCGGCATCAATGGCACGGGCCGTGTCAGTACTATGCAGAGCAGACTGGATAACAGCCAGCGAGTTGACGATATCTTCGGGTGTACCCACCGGGATGATGGGTTCTTCTTTCTTCGGCGGATAGGCAATCGCCATCAGTTCTTCGTCCGAGAAACCGTCGAGGCCGAAAGCACGCAGCAGAATGTTCATATCCGAAGGAGTGAGCGAAGCGTTCGCGTTCGCCAGGTCCATCAGGTGGGCACGTTGGCCTAACTGGGTACGCTGTTCCTCGGAGATCATTCCCGCCAGACCGGGTCGCTTGAACAAGTCATCGACCAGCAAGTGGACGTACTCCAGCGGCGTCATCTTTTTCACATGCCCGGGGGCATAACCATACACAAGACGCGTCTGCATTTGGGTCGAACCAATGAAGATCGACATCTCGTTCACCGACATCGGCAGACGAATCGCCAAGGTGTCCGTCAGTTTGCGCATCTCGAGCGTGATAGCCGAAGTCTGCACGGTATTAAGGCGCTCGATAAACGGCACTATCGCAATACGGTCGATGTCTATCTCCGGAATCTCCAGCGTATCGACGGGGATGGGATTAGCGGTTATGGGGTCAGGCGTGAGGGGCGCTATCGTCTCGCGGCGAAGCGGTTCTACCTCTTCCTTCTCCTTGACGGATAGCGTATCGTGCTTGGGTTGTGGCTTCGGCTTTTCTTCCACTTTCGGGACGTCGAGCATAGTCTGCAGAAGCGCTATCTGCGACTTCATCTCCTCGTCCAGATAGGCCGAGAAGAGCGGATTGGATGCTACATGCGAATGCAGGAAGCGCGCGATGACGGGGAAAGTGTATTTCGCTTCCGTCGAGTCTTTGGATCGCATGTAATAGACGATCTGCACCATCTCCGGCGTCAGCACGTCGAGTGCCTCGGGAGGAACGGTGGCGCCTTCCGGCATCATATCCTTGAAGTTGATCATCAGACTCCGCACATGGTTGGTCATCTCCTTCGGCGTGAGAGGTTGACTCATCAGCGTCGGGTACGAGATCACAGACTGAATACCCGGTTGCGCCATGAGGTTATCGACGAGGCTATAGACCGAGTCTTCATCCCGGGTGTCATACACGAGCACAAAGGGATTCGGCGCCGGGAAGACCTTCTCTATCTGCGACTCAGCTTCGGCAGAGAAGAAGATCGTAGTACGGCCGGCAAAGAACCACGAGATGAAGAAAAGCAGGACCCCTCCGATGGCCATCGGCAGTTTATGCCGTGAGATGAATTGCGCCATTCCGTCCGTCGGCGGGACGTACGCATTCTTCGCCGTAGCGTTGATCGTTCGGCGGAAGAGCAGCATCAGTGCCGGCATGGCCGTGAAGGTACAGATAAGCGAACAAACAACACCCTTGGCCAGCACGATACCCATGTCCGCGCCTATCTTCAGACGCATGAAACAGAGCATCAGCAGTCCTACGACGGTGGTGAAGGCCGACGAGAGGATGGAAGGTGCGGCTTTGCGAATAGCCCTATTGGCGGCGATGACAGCCGTTCGGCGATCGGTATGCTCATCTTGCTCCTGACGATACCGGTTCAGCAGCACGATGCAGTAGTCGAGCGAGAGCACGGCCTGCAGGATAGAACCGATGAAGTTCGTCGTGATGGATACGGAAGGCAGCAAAGCGTTCGTACCCATGTTCAGCACAATCGCCAGCAAGGCTGTCACGAGGATGACGATGGGTTCAAACCACGCTTGCGCCATGACGAAAAGCACCAACATGATCATCACCGCCGCGATAATCATCACCGACATCGGCGGCGTCGCACCGTCCTGACTGGTCTCCACTACGCAGTTGCCACCAAAACGGGTGCTGATCTGCTTGCCTAATTCTTTCTGGTCGACGGATTTCGGCACATCGAGATCAAAGACGGTGTGCGTGCTATCGTTCGAATAGCGATAGGTGACGCTCTGCACGTCGGGATAAGCCTCCAAGAGCGTTCGGATACCCGGAATCTCTTTGGGACGCACCCCTTCGAACATCACATGCACGTCCGCTCCGGACATCTGGGCTGAAGAACCGAACTCAGAGGTTACGATCTCCAAGCCCCGCTTCATCTGCGAATTATCCGGCAGGTATTTCGTCATGTCGGCATTGACGTTCACATGGAACATCATGATGCCGGCTACGATTGACAGCGCAACCGTGATGGCGAATAATATGTAGTGAAACGAACGTTTCAATTGATGATTGCTGATTGATGATTGTTAATCAAAATTGCCCATTTGAAGGAAGGCTACTTCCTTCGGTGTGAGGAAACGCCATTTGCCGCGACCTACGTTTTTCTTCGTCAAACCGGCGAAAGAGACGCGATCAAGGTTGACTACCTTATACCCTACTTTCTCGAAGATACGGCGTACGACGCGGTTCTGACCGGAGTGGATCTCCAGGCCGATATGCTTACGGTCGCCTTTCGGGAACTCAAGCGCATCGGGGATGATACGCTCGTCGTCGAGGATGACACCTGCGCGAACGATTGCCTCATCTACTTCGTCCAACTCTTTGTCGAGCGTGACGGCATAGATCTTCTTCTTATGGAATTTCGGATGGGTCAGTTTGGCTGCCAAGTCTCCGTCGTTGGTGAGCAGCAGCACACCGGTCGTGTTACGGTCCAGACGACCTACCGGATAGATACGCTCGGCACAAGCCGAACGAACGATATCGATCACCGTATGACGCTCTTGCGGATCGTCGGTGGTTGTGACGGTGTTCTTGGGTTTATTGAGCAGGATATAGACCTTACGCTCACGACGCACAGGCTGATCGTGGAAACGCACTTCATCGGTAGGAAGCACCTTAACGCCCAGATTATCAACCACTTGGCCGTTAACGGTAATGACTCCTGCCTGGATAAAATCATCGGCTTCACGACGGGAACAGATACCGGCGTTTGCCAGGTATTTATTCAGACGAATCGGCTTCGTCGGGTCTTCGTGCTGCTGACGATAGTTCTGTTGTTTACGCTCGGAATAGAGTCCGTTGTTACGTTTGGGTTTGCCACCGAAAGAAGGGCGACGTTCGCCAAACGGACGACTCGGACGGCGCTCGCCGTCTTGATGAAAGCGCGGACGTTGTTCGTCACCTTCGCGTTGGAAACGAGGACGGGGCTGATGTTCGCCTTCACGTTGAAAACGCGGACGAGCTTGCTCTCCGTCTCTGTGGAAACGCGGACGAGGTCTGCGCTCCGATTCATTGTTGGAATGATTGTCAAACATGTTCTTAATACTTTTAAATGATTTTTTCCAAAGTGGCCCTCACGGGTCACATGCGTGCTCACGCACGCGTCTAATAATTAGGTGCAACGAAAGCTCCGAGTTATTCACTCAGAGCTTATGCGTTAGCACCTTCAACGATTAAGCCTCGGCTTTCTCGATTGCCAATTTGCCACGATAATAGCCACAGGAAGGGCAAACAGTGTGGTAGATGTGAAGTGCGCCACAGTTCGGGCATGTAGCCAATGTCGGAGCCTTCACTACGTCATGGGTACGACGTTTCGCTTGGCGGGTGTGCGATTGTCTTCTTTTAGGATGTGCCATTGCGCTGCTGGCTATGACTCGCGCGACTTCGGGCAAAGCCCTCGTGATAGCGCTACGTCATGCCCTCGCGCTTACGTCCGCAAACAGTCACTACGTTCCTTGGTTTCCGTCCGTAGGTTAAAGGGCGCCTCCTAGCCAGGCAGGAGGAATTAGTTATTCTACAATTATTATTATCAATTTATCTCATCGGGTTCCGGTTCGGCACAAAGGTGATTCTGGAGGAGAAGTTCCATTTGCTTATTGCACTCACCCGGTTGGTGACTGTGCACGATCGGAATATTGATACTTACTATTTCATAGGCGAGCCAGGAGAGATCAAGATTTGACATTTGAGATTTGTCATTGGACATTTCTTCGTCTTCCGAGAAGATTTCCTGTTCGTCGTTTATGTCAAGGGGCATGGGATCGAGGCATCTGTCACACACAACAAAGACAGTTCCCTGAACCGCGATGTTGAGCCGATAATCCTCCTCCCGGAGATTTAGCACCGCTTTTGCTGCCACTTCGCCGCTCAGGATTTCCGACTTCTCAAGGGAAGCAAAGAAATCGCTATCTAACTGAAAATCAAATAGATGCGTGCCAACAGGCAGACGTTTCAGATCGACGATATAGTGGTTCTGCTCGCTCATAGGTGCAAAATCGGCTGCAAAATTACTACAAATTTTTGAAATACGCAAATTTATTTGCAAAAAAATGCATCTCCTGTTGCGTTATGGGGTGAAGGAAGCGGATCTCCGCGGCATGGAGCATGAGCCGTTCTGCGGCCTGACCGTATAGACGATCGCCTACGATAGGTGCGTTCAGTCCTTCGGGATGAGCGGCATGGACGCGGAGCTGGTGAGTACGACCGGTGAGCGGAAAGAAATCCACGAGCAACGTACCATCGGGACGTCGTTCACGGATATGATAGCGCGTGATAGCGGGTTTGCCGTGTTCAAAATCTACTATCTGCCGCGGCCGATCATAGGGATTTGGCAGAAGGGGCAATTCGATTTGCCCTTCTGATTGAAGATTGGAGATTGAAGATTGAAGATTTGGCTTACAAACGGCTTCGTACCGCTTGAGGATGTCGCGGCGCTGAAAATAGGCTTGCAAGGTCTTATAGACTTCAGGCGTTTGGGCTAATACCAGAAGTCCGGAAGTGTCTTGATCCAGACGATGCACGGGCTTGGCGTGTAACAGCGTTTCTGCAGAGGGTTCGTCGGTCTTACCGGGAACAGAAAGCAATCCCGCAGGTTTATTAACCACCATCAGGTAGTCGTCTTCAAAAAGAATTTCGGGCTTCAAGAAACCTTCACTCTTTAACTCTTTCACTCCTTCAATCTTTAAGTCCTCCAGCCCTTGCGTCATGTGCTTCAAAATGGGCACGCATCGACCGGAACAAGGCGCATAATAGACTCCTTCTTGCCGAATCTCCGTCTTTGACGGAGCACCTACCCAGAACTCCGCCAGTTGCAGCGGCTTGAGACCGTGCTTCAGGGCATATTGCAGCAACTTCGGCGCGCAGCACTCGCCAGCCCCCGATGGGGGCAGGATTTGTGATTTATGATTTATGATTTTTGATTTATCAAACCACTCGTCGGCAGGAACGATAGGTTTCTCATTGGCAAAGATCTCCAGCAGGTTCTTCGATTCGCCTTTGCCGTTGACAAAAGTATAGTTGGCAAAGAGCAAGCGCTGCAAGCGTCGCGATTCCTCTTTGCTGTGGCCGACGGGTTCTTCCGTCATCGCATAAACGGGAGGCACAAATCCTTCGTGGAGATACGAGCCATCGAGTTTGGCCGAGAAGGCTGCAAGATAACCGCCTTCATACAACAGCACGCCGAACATCTTACCGCAGGTATGCAGTTCACTCTCCGGGTGCTCGCGCATATACGCGTGTACCTTGTTGATTATGTCCGCAGTAGCTGCTTGGAGGCCGGCAGACATATTATTTCTTCACATGGTCGTTCAACAACATACGTTTGATTCCTTCCGTCAGTGTGAGTTTTCGGTTTTCCATTTTTCGTCTATGTTAGGTTAGCGCAACATTGCGGCGCAAAGGTACACAAAAAATCCCACATACGCAAGTGTATGCAGGATTTTTGTGATTTTTTACCATCCGCCGTGGCCGCCACCGGAGCTGCTGTAGTTGGACAGCGAGACGTTCGAACCGCCTGTGGCTGTAGCGGGATAATAACCGAGGCCTTCCAGCACTTCCGTTCCTCCGGGTGTCACGCTGGATTTGAGCGTCGGTGTCGAAGAGGTATATACAACCAGTTTCTGGCTGCTACCGCCACCGCCCGGGCCGTAACCGCCACCGCCGGAATTGGATTTATTGGGAGTCTTGAAGACGAAGACTAACTCTCCGCA
>Ga0247611_10006042_pt1 | contig 15686 bp, 6 predicted proteins | sample 177DNAGHGhighgp2_FD_192422 | JGI IMG/M metagenome (GOLD analysis project Ga0247611, IMG submission 192422) | Sheep rumen microbial communities from Palmerston North, Manawatu-Wanganui, New Zealand - 1770 DNA GHGhigh gp2 | ecosystem: Host-associated > Mammals > Digestive system > Stomach > Rumen ...
AGAAATCGACTATACAAAGTTTGACGGCCCCAACTATTCGAGACTAAGATCGGGCGTTCTACAATTTCAATTTGATGAACCTTACTCTGGCTATTACAAGTACATTGCGCTAAAGTTCCCAAATATCCCGCCTGGAATGCGTTCTATAAAAGTCGACTTAGTTGATGAAAATGATTCCCCATTCAGAAAGCGTTTGACCGGAGAATTCGAGCAAGTTGCGCTATTTGCTTGTATTGGCGATGACGCCCAGACTGACGGCTTTGCGCTTATTGGCAACAAGTACTGGAACGGCCACGACTCTGTAGGCAATAGCGAGTTTGGCGCGTTAGATCTTTACCGTTCGACTGACATTACAAAAGTACTTACATTTGGAAAAGACACACCAACATACACAGGCGAAAATCTATATTTACTTTTGGGCGTTCAGACTTCGCTCAACATTGCAAGAGTTATAAAGTCTGTAGAGGAGTCACTTAATGAGTGGAGATAACGAAATATTAAAAGTTGTAAATAATAAACTTTCAACTAACGAACATACAATGTGGTATGAAGAGACGTCTGCTGCGGACTCTGTTCTTTGGACAGACGCTCCTTTAATTCCATCAGCCCCGCCGCAGCTTAACAACGGCGAGTCATACAATGTTCAGATAGGATATGAACTTACTCCGATAGTTACCTATCATTCAAATGTCGAGCTAGTACCAGATGCAGCGTTCCGCGTGTTCACTTCGCCGTTATTAAGAAATATCATCTTAAAAGACAATTACTATGTAGACCTCCACGATGCAGAAGGGCGTCCAATTCCGTTCGGCCTTAATAAGATGTCTGTTCAGAGAGACGCTATCGTCTTTCAAGAAAGATTTCCTGCGGGGTACGCTTTACCACTTTTCGCAAGTTTTTACTCATACACTGGTCACACCGAAAGTGCATATCTCCGTAGAGACGGCTCAACACAGATGGCGGAAAATTATGTGCCAACTGAGGACATGGATCTTGTTACTAAAAAGTACTTGTTTGAGAAGTATGGACCGGCGATTCAGCTTGAACCAAGAAAGCCAGACGCATTAGATAAAGCGACATTATATGTTGAAGACAATCTAAAGACAGCGACAGCAGTTCTTACCAATAAGCCATGCAATTTTCTATTCGATAATGAAACAGTCCACTTCAAATGCACTCCGTTCTACAATCCTGGCATGGGAAGCGTTTATCTTACATGTAATGACATCGACATCGAAAGTTTTTCATTACAAGACCTACCACCCTTTACAAGAAAAGGCATATTGAACATAAGTCAGATTGACCCTTATGAAAAAACATTGCTTTCTCACGACTATTACAAGTCGATACTTTTGGACTTTGCTATTGACATTCAGTCAATCATGATGTATGTTGACAGTGTAAATTCGTATGCTACTTTCCGACTTGAGTACCGCTACAATGCAGAGCGTTTGGTTACTAATGAAGTTACATTCGGAATTGCCCCGAAGAAAAGAGATATGGCAATTACCGACTTGAAGATCACCAATATAGACAATATCGTTCAAGAATACATATCAGGAATTCCGACAATAAAAGAAAACAGTGTCTTTATAGTCGGCGGCAAAATCTCCGGCGTCAGAAAATTCAAAAACTCACTACTTGGAAAGTATGACTGCACTTTCTATGATGAGAAAATTATCAACAATGCAGAGACCTATACTACAAACTATCCTGTTTACGAATTTTCTGCTGTCTGTCCAGTTCCAAAAGACTATGTTGGAAATTTCCATTTTGGCGCTCGAGCATTCGACATTTTACGTGAACAGCAAGACGTCCGTGCTTTTTGGTACCATTGCGCAATCGACACATTATCTATAGAGGACAGAGTTACTTCAGGGGACGGGCTATACCCATATCAGTTTGGCCAAGACTATCCACATGAACAGTCATTGACGGAGAATAAAGAACTTATGTTGAGAAACGGCGTTTACCGTTTTCCTAGTGGCGACTATCGCAACGTTTATCCTGATCTTGGTTTAGAACGTAAGTTGGAAAACGGCCCGAACTATGATGTCATTGACCCTGATGAAGTCAGATGGGCAACATTCAAGTTTGACCGTGAAGAATACTGTTCAGGCGTTTACATCAACATTGAAGAGTTTCAAGCAAGTTATGACGCGGATAGTATCCTTGACGGAATTTATATTTTTGTCAAAACGCCTGTTACTGGTTGGCTAGACGCCAACAAAGCGTATAATGGAGTTACTGACCCTAAGAATGACGGAGACGCCGCCTTTGTAGTTGCGAACTCCATGTTCTGTCAAAGATATGTTACATTTGGTAAGCGCATGATTAACGGCCCATTCTATGTAAGAATAGGGTTTGCCAACAATGGCGTGTCTTTTAAGAAAATTGATTTGTTGACTAATCACTGATCTAACTAAAACAAGGAAATTAAGATGGCAATTACTCCAGAACAGAAAAGTTCATTCTTATTTAAGAATTTCTTTAATCGTGGCGAAACACGTTTTAGTAGAAACTATTTTGAAGAGCCAATAAACGCGGCACGTACTATAAATCCAGCAAACATCTGGACATACGGAAATTTGATTCCTGATGGCACAGATGAAACAGGCGGCGAAGAGGCAATAGAAAAAATAAAGCATCTTTCTGCTGCTGAGCCGAACTTCATTTATGAAAAGTCGGAAGACGACCTTATACCAATAGTCCGCCGCTATTTTGACGTTCAGCTTTGTAAGATAGATAACGGAACGGACAACGCTTTCGTGGTAAAAGACGAGAACGGTGAAATCTGTACGCATATTATCCCATACAACTTTTATGAAGACGTTTACAATTACGAACTAAAAACAGAAGACGGGCACAAGATAGTTTATGGCGCGGGCGACTGGCTGCTTGATACCTACTCGGGAATTTTGACGTTCTATGGCGAAGTGCCAACAGGCGTTGACCATGAACATCCTCCTGTACTTTCATTCTATCGCTATGTCGGTGGCGTTGGTTTTAGACGTGACAGACCCGGCTATGAAGGTGCAATCATTGCGTTGAATGAAATTCAGAACACTCGCAATGTTCCAATCATCAAAGGCGTTTATCAGAAAGTTCTTGAAGCGACAGACCGTGTAATTCCTGATTTTCTTAAAACATTCAAGTTTGATGGTGCAGACGATAATGAAGGACTTGCGCTATCATTTGAGAAGCTTTGCCCTGTAGTTTATCACGATACTAAGGACGCTGTTCTTGCATTAGAGAAAGACTCACAGGTAATGTCATTGATGACCGACAAAGTATGTTCATTCAATGGCGCCAACTTCCTAACATTTGCAACGCATAGCACTCCAAACGGACATCATGCTATATACATTCAAGGCGACAACGTTTCATTAGATAACGGACCGGCAACTAAAGTCGGACGCGGCGTAAAAGTTACTTGCGGCGACTATTTTGTAATCGGCAATTTTGATGCGCTGACTGATGGACATTATGACTTTGACATTTCTGAATCAGACGAAAAGCTAGACATAGCGTTGCTCTATTTTGATATTGATGCGCAGGATTATTTGCCATATATCCCTGATGAAGACGCTGTCTATGATACATCGTTCCCAATCGTTACAGAAATCGGAAAGATACCTGCAAGCATAAAACTTGGCATAAATGATCTTACCGTCAACCGTGACACAATCACACCAGACTATTATGGCCCAAGAACTTATGCGGTAGTTTTCGCTCGCTATGACGGAATAAACATTAAGTCAGCCGACTATCTTATCCGCAACACTGACGGCAACTGTGTTCACAATATTCTTAACACTTTGCCATGGACAACCGGCACAGTTTTCTTCCGTACAGGCACATACCGCATTGGCAAGATTGACTGGGACCGTTTCTCATCATTGACCTTTGACGGTGAAGACGGAGTCGTTTTAGACATTGAAGATGCGTTTGACATTACTATTCCAGTTACATTCAAGAACATTAAGTTAAATTTTGTAAATGTCGACCATCTCAAAGTAAAGTCTGATGTAACATTTGAAAACATTTCGACAAATCTTCAAGAGATTGCACAGACAGACGGCACGCTTACTATTAAAGACTGTGAAGCCGAGCGCTGTGATTTGACAATTTTAAGTGGTATGTCGCACGTAAGCAACTCGAAGTTGCATGACGTGACTTTGGCGTCTGATGAGTTTTCTTTCTTCTCAGGAAGCAAATTCAATTACGTAGCAATCAGCGCGCCACATTCTATTTTCACTTCTTCATACATTGAAGAGTTGGATGTAAGTGCAGTTGATGACGTCAATATTTCAGGCAATATAATCAAGGCACTTAACAGTAAGCCGACCGCTCTATTCCTTGATGAAAACTATATTACCCAATATGACAGTTCAATCCCTGCTGAGGACCACCCATACGATGAGTCATTCCCAATTTGGTTGAGCGCAACAAAGCGTGTATATACCAAGATTAAAGCAGGCATACCATATTTCTATGATAAGGCCAACAATGAATGGAGTTTCCGCTGGGACCCCGACCGTATCGTTGTTCTTGATGATGGACGCCTTTCACACAGAGTAACCGTCCGCCACGTTCTGCTCGACCAAGAAGGCATCAATCAGATGATCCGTCAGCCGACTTCTGAAGGCTTGGAAGTTCCTGCATTGGATGTTCCAGACATCAGCAGAGACAAAAATGGCAACCCTTATTTCAAGTACCTTTACGACTTCCTTGCAGACTTATATTGGAGCAAAGCAGACCTTAAAGAAGGTAAAGTTCCATTACAGCAGTTGCCTGACAGCGTTGCCTATGGCGGCGTTCACTTCGTTGGTATGTGGAACTTCGAGGACAGCAACGGCGAATATCCAAAGTTTGAAGACATTCTCGAAATTCAGCAGCGCTATACTAAAGACAATGAAGTTTATGAGTTGCAGCCAGGTTGGTTCTTCATCGTAAGTGCTTCTCACCACCCAGGACGCCCTGCTGATGACCAGCTGACTATTGACGGCGTTAAGTACACCGCCGGCGACTGGGGTATATGGACAGGCACTAAATGGGACAAGTTGGACCGCGCTTTTCAAGAAGCGGCATTTGGACTTATGCCAAATCTTGTTCCGAATGAAGACGGCAACGACCTTCCTTGGTACTATCTTGATGGCGGAAACGGTGCTGTTGACCTTGCAGACATCACTATAGCAAAAGCGTTTGACCGTCTTAATACGGCAATTCATAAATTGGCGCCTAAAAAGCCGTTGCCAATTTCATACATATATCCAAAGATTGAGACAGATTACCCAACAACAAACTACCGTTTGATGACTACTGCCAACATTCCATCTGAAACTATAAAGACATCGTGGGATATGACTCAAATCGGTGGTAGTAAGTTCAAAGTCGACTTCTCAATGGACGGTCATAGTCGCCGTGACTGTTTCTTCACTGGCGATGAAGCTGATGTTGCGTTCCGCATAAATGATAAGAACGAACTTTCAGCGCACATCAAGATTGACACAACAGTAAGCAAGAGCAATAGTAAGTCGCATTTGATGGTGGACGCTACCCACGATGCGTATGACAACGACTACGACATTTACGGAAAAGAAGAATTCTGGAAAAGCACTATGCTCACCGCCGACTCTACATTTGACAAAGAAGGCGATTACAAAGTAAACTTCACTGTTAAGAATATGCAGCCGACTATTGAGAATGAAAAGTTTAATACAGCGTCTCCATATGTTGCGTTCTCTTTCATACGTCCATATAAAGCAGAAAATCCAAGACTACAGAATGTGGTAATGAATGAGTCGGAGATGGACACAGCGTTACGTGAAAACAGATGCTCGGGCATTTTCAAGATGCCAACCAACTTTACATACAAGTTCCGTTTCCGCATAGCTGACCTTTTCAATAGAGTTATGCCTGAAAACTTCAGAGCCCCCGAGTTGTTCAATGACTACGATGACCAAGTAATTCCAGTTACCAACTATTCATTCTATAAGTCATCTGTCGACCCAGTTCACGGCCAGTTATACGGACTTCTAGTTACCAACTTGATGCACACTACACAAGATAAAGGCGTTCAGTGTCATCACATTACATGGTACATTCGTTCATTTGACTATTACGGCAACCCACATGAAGATCAGCTTGACCGTATAGACTTCATCATCAATGACTGTCATGAATCGGAACGCTGCGACTCAGGCGAAGGACTTTACCCACTGACATTTGGCGCCCCATTTGATTCGTCACTTCGTGTAAAGTATGACAACATATATGAGCTAATGAAAGCAGAATATGTCCGTCCAGACGGCACGCTCGGTTTCAGATATTCATGGCCGGATGGTAAGCACGTTTACAAGCACAATCAGCACCGTGAAGTTGATTATGAATTCTCAGACAACGGTTTGCAAGTTACTCCGGGCAGCTACTACCGTTTCGCAACATTCAAGTTGGACAGCATCTTTGAAGCAAGCGGCTATGAGATTACCATAGAAACAGACAATCCTGAACTTTATGACACCGACCTCTACACAGGCGCAACAACCGACATGATTTTGCAGACTTGTGTAGTCGGCCCAGATAAGCGCACTGCATGGTTTGACGCTAACTCTCCAGTTGACGGCTTTCGTTACGTTATGGACGGCTCACCAAACGGCGCGTCTGTTATGTTTGCGGGTGAAAGCACAGGAAACGTCAAGCGTGTTTCATTTGGCAAGTCTACGTTCTCAGGCGATGTTTATGTCCGCATTGGGTTAAAGGCGCATACGGAGCGCACATTTACAAGGATTTATTTAAGTAAGGTAATATAAATGGAATTTACAACATTTGTAGAAAAAGGCAGAATAAAGTACGAGCAGCCGCTATCTGATACAGGCTTTCCAGTTTTTCCTCAGCAGTACTGGAGAGACGCCAAACTGATTCCGAAGACCCGTCCTACATTCGCCCAAATGATTAACATGGGCGATGGACAGCGTTACAATTCAGTACCTTACTATGATGGGCAGACACGCTATACATTAATAGAAGTCTTTGATAAGCTTATTCTAAAACGTCTTGAGGGAACCAACAACTCATACACTCATGAAAAGCTGAAAGACATTATTCTGCCTGTTTTCGATACCACATTAAACTCCTATGAGTTTTTCATATTCATTGATGATGGTCAGACCATAAAGCCGATTTCATACGGAGTCGGCAATCCACGAATCAATTCTATGGCCGGCGTCATTACATTTGAAGACCTCAACTTTGCAGACAGAGTTAAAGACTTCACTATCAGAATGAGCTTCACACGGTATGCCGGACGTAAAGGAACATTCGGCGATTCGACCTGTTTTGATCTTCCGATTAGAGACGATCTCACATTGCTAAAATCGGCACAAGACAATACAGAAACAGCATCATTCGAAGTAAAAGCAGGAACAAAGAAACATGGACGTTACATACTGCCACCTCTTGACAAGGGCTATTATCAGAACGACAGCATGGCAAAAAATGTTCTTATGACACAAGAAAACATGAATGACATCATACATAAAATCGGCGTCATCGATGGCGGCCTGTATGAAAAAGACGAAACTGATCTCACATTAAAAAATGGAAAGTTCTTGCTAAGGAAGGATATCTAACACTTTGTCTAATTTTCAAAAGGTAAATTATGGCAAGCAAGATAAAGATAGCACGCGGTAACATCACTGCTTTCAAAAACGCCCTAAAGCAAGGCGAATTATTTTTCCAAATCAGAAACCTTACTGATGACTATTCACGCTCTCCTCATGATGAAGGCGTTTTGTATATCGGCGACCCAAAAGCCGATTTTAATAGCGACCCAATCCCATTAGCAGCGGCACGCTCTGTCAAAGCAAACGTCTTCCGTGGCGATTTAGGCGCGACTACATCTGCGCAAGATTTCAACATTAATCAGCCAAAGTTCAAGTATGTCCGTCCTGGCGACTTTTACTATTGGACTCTCCGCGCTACTGATATGCAGAAAATCCCTGGCGAAGAAATCGACTATGCTTTCATGCGAGACGACTTCCGTGAAGGCGACATGCTGCTTATTACCGACTGTGATGTTGACCCTAAAACAGGAATTGCTTACAACATAGAATACCGCCGTGTAATGACTGGCTCATGCGATGCTCGTAATGTTTACTATTACATCTATGATGAATTCGGCGACATCGACACAGACATAGACATAGACAACGTAAATGACGTACTGAAGTTTTTGGAACGTCATAAGTTGCAGTACCGTGGCGTTATTGATGACGATTTCCAGTTAAAGAATCTCAGAACAGACGCTACCGACCCAGAATACAAAGTAACACGCGGTTCAATTTGGTTAGTTCTTAAAGACGATTTAGACTGGCCAAATCTTGACGCTATGCTTGCACAGAAACGTGGCAGAAAGCCAAAGTGCGGCGACTTTGTTTATTATGAAAATGAAAAATGCACATTTAATGGACTTGATACATACCCTGCATGGAAGGTAATCCCTTGTGCTGACTCCGATGCAGAAGACATTGACTATTTACAGTATAACGCTCAAGTTGCGGACCTTAGAACAGCAATGGAAAATATGGGTAAATCAGCTGATGGCGACAAAGGCACTTTCCATATTGAACATATAGAGCAGGCACTCTTATCGTCGGACGTCCGCAAGGCGTTAGACTTCTTAATGGTAAATAAAGCGCAATTGGACGAAATGGGTAAAGTGCCTCTTTCACAGTTGCACGCAACAGTTCTTGGCGCTCTACAGTACAAAGGCGTATGGAGTCCAATAAATGACGCTCGTGGCGTTACAGATCCCGCATATCAGAACAAGACCCCGTCATTCCCAACTGGCCACGATGAGTATGGCAATCCGACAACGCATCCTGAGAACGGTGACTACTATCAGGTTAAGATCGATGTTCAAGATGGCGACAATAAGATAATCAACATACAGTTCCAAGATCCGTACAACCCAACACGCATCCTTGAACTCAACAACGGGGACTTTATCGTTTGGCAAGCGTCTGACGACCAAGACAATGACATCGGACGGGGACGCTGGGAAGTAATAGACAATAGCGACCGCATCATATCATTGGACTTCACTATTAACGGAAAATTGGTTGATAATGACGCGCTTTACAATTTGCCAGCAAGAAACATTTCCTTGGTACAGTCTCCGCATATCAACGCCGATAAAAAGTTGTGTCTTGTTCAAGACGGCCAGACAGTTACTATTTGTGGCGTCCGCCTCGTTGACCAGGAAGTAACTCCAGATGGCGAACTTGTTGATGGAAAAATCAACTATCTTCCAAAGTACTCGCCTTATGGTAGAAACACGCTGACAAATACGGACATCAGAAACTATTTGCGCGAAAGAACGATGCAGTACGTTTTCTCATCACCAACGGTAAAAGAGTTTGACACACAGTCATTCAACCCAGTAAGCAACACTACAAGCAGCAACTCTGGACTATCGTTCAAAGTTTCGCCTGAAGTACAGAACCCAAAATTGCATCAAGACATTTTTGGCGTTACTGGTACTGGTTCATTCTATGTTCCTGTAAGCGTTGGAAGTGAAGTTACAATTATTCTGAAAGATCCTGCTGAAGGCATAACTCCAGTTATCTCGGCAATGACTGATACGCTAACAAAAGTCGATGAATATACATACAAACTTACATCATCAGTTGACGGCTACGAGCAGATAACTTTCAAAGACGCTACAATCGGCGAAGTTGATGTTGCAGACTATCAAGAAAAGATTACCGAATTTATGAGCAATGTTCAGATCGGCGACTTCCAGAACTCACACGCGCAGATTACTTATGGGGACATCAGTTTAAGTTCTTATATGAGCACACACGGCGCGGGTACTCGCAATCCACGCTTTAACTTCTATATCAAGTCAGAAGCTGATGACAGAGCAGTAGACTTTACTAAAGTTTCGCTATTTGCAAATGATAAGTTGACAGAAGAAGACATTGAACTTATTCTTCCTGAAAAGTCAAGCACAATCATTGCGAAATTGCCTGGCGTGGTTTTTGCAAAGAATCACATTTTGAAGTCTACTGTCGATGGCTACGCAGAATCAGCCACAACATTGGAAGAACTTACTGATGGCGAAGGCAACACTTACATAAGTAACAGTACATATATTCGGTCGCCTGATGTTCATACTCATAATGTTACACTTGGCTTTTATGATGAGTCGACACATCAATTTGTAAAGACAATCAATGTTCAAGGACCTTCACAGCCGACTTCTCCAATGGCAACTTTCTATATCACAAGAGGCGGCCACGCATTTACTCTTGAGCAGTACATGCAGTTCATTGGAAACGGAACAGATGGAACAGTGCCTGTTTTCAAGAAGCACGTTGATGAAGTAACCGGCGAAGAGACAATTGGCTTAAGCGACTCAAAAATTAAACAGATTCAGCATTCTATTTTTGAGACCCTAAAGAACAGCGCTCGCGCTAGAGTTTGGGGAAATAGATATGATGAGAACGGGCAAGTTGTTCAGTTTGACTATAGTGAAGAGTTCTTAAAAAATAGATATGGCGACAGAAAAGACGCTTCTACATTTGCAAATGACGTAATCATTGGCGAAGTCGAAGAGGCAGGAGATGGCACGTACCGTATTAAGGAAGGCGGCGAGCGCGGCTTGCATGTCTCAAACGGAGTTGCAATTGGTAACAGCAAAACATCTGTAATGCACTTGCTTGCAGGACGCTCTGCTGATAATAAACGAGATATTCCTGAGCTTATGGACGGAGAGTCATGGGAAGACGAAGACGTTGAGATTGAAGCGCCTTTAAGATCTGGAATGATGCTAACACACAACTCACCTATTTCAGGTGGATTATGGATATAATTACTAACTATATTACAAAGATTAGGAGTTTTACATAATATATGAACCGTATACAAATTCTTCGTGGCAACATCGAAACTTATCTTCAAAGTCATAAGTTGTTCGATGGACAGATGTTTATTCAAGAAACAGCGCCAAGTAATGGCTTCTACATTATAGACGCTGTTACAGGCAACAACATTGTTCCTCAGCCTGGTGACTTATATGTGGGTATTTCTCTCATAGAAAATGGCAACACGCCGCTACCGAATGGCCCTGCTGTAAATGGCATTACACGTGTTGGCTCTTCAAGATCGGTTCTTAACAACTTCCATTTGAAAGTCAATAAGAACGAGTCGAACAACAAATTATACTCTTATATTGATCTTGACGCCAATGATGAGTACTCCAAAGCATACGCTCAAAACTTCGTTGTATATGACGACTTGATACCAGACTCACATGAATATAACTGGAGCAAATTCCGTGAAGGACAACTTTATGTTTATGCGGATAAAAAGAAGTATACCGCTCCCGAAGTAAATGTTGCCGACGCGGTTGGACTTTATACAATCGACAAAAAACCCGCAAAACTTTCTGAAAAAGATGCATTCATTCTTTTAGGCGAACTTCCTCCTGAAGAAAATAAAGCGCATTCTGGAAAGTTCTTAATCATCAAACTTACAGGCGGTTCAGACGGTTCAAATATTGAAGTATTCCCAGATGATCCTATCACAGAAAAAGAGAATATTGTTGACCAGGTTCATGCATTCTTTAAAGACAAGACTCTTATTGATTCACTTTATGACATCGACCGTTTGAAGTTGTCTCATTACGAGTCACAAGATCCTGCTTATGCAGCAATTCCATTCAACTGCAACGCTTTTGAAAATGACACTCTCAATGACAAGTTGTATATCGTAAACAAAAGAACTTTATTGAAGAGTCTTGTTTCGTGGTACACTGGCATCGGAGTAAATGATCTAGAGCAGCCAATCGATGGAATTCTTTCTGAGACTGAAATTCAAAAGCTTGGCTTGCAAGGCGCAACAGTTTTGGACTGCGCTATTGCTCGTATTCAAGGAACAGAATTTCATATTATTGCAAAACAAAGAATAGCTGACGATAGCGATGGCGTTATTCCACAAAACTTGCCATTCTTTATTGTAACAGATACTGAAGAAACAATTCGAAGCGCATTTGTGCGTGACGGAAACAAGTATGTTGTAGATAATGGTAAACAACTTAACTACATAGAAGAATTTGGACCTAAAAACGCTACTGAAAAGAAAATCCCAGCGTTCTTCCCTGGCGATGAAATTGTAGTTAAGATTAAGCCTGCAGGTAGTCAAGATGGGCAGAAGCCGTCTAAACATCAACTTGATGACGGCCACTATATTATGGCATTCGACATTAACACAGAAGTTGAAATCACTCGCCGTGGCGACATTTCAAATCCTGTTCTTGTGTCAGATGATGTAATAGATATTATTGACCCAGAAAAACCAAATTCTTGGGGCGGCCGCGTTAACTCAGTAACAACTGCCTATTGGAAAGATCATGACAAAACATTGCTTACCGTTAATGACGTAGTCAAAGATTTGCGTAAAACAAAAGCTGATGTTGACGAAAGCGGGCATATTTTTACTTCACAGTTGCCAAAAACAGTTATTGGTGGCCTACAGAGACGCGGCTCACTCAATACGGAACAGTTGTACGCATTCTTGCTAGGATGCACTTATACAGACGGCGTTGAGCCTGATAGTATTGACACAAAGCTGGCAGGCGTTGATAGTGAAGTTAAAGCTAAGATTATAGAAAATCTTAAAGCAGCAAAAATTGTTGGCTATACTGACGGCACAGAACGTGACGCTGAAAATGGTGACTTAACAAAGTTGATACCCAACATTGATGTTGGCGACTATTTCATTTATTCAGGTAATAAAATTAAACTTTTACTTGATAATGAAAGTTATGACGAAAGCGACCCATCAACCTTGCCATATAGGTTAAATGATATTGATGATGACCCTGCTACAACAGGCGTTGATGAAAGCTACAACAATGACATCAAGTTTGGTGAACTTCGTACAACTTCCAAAGTTGCGGGAATTCTTGACCAGCTTATCAAAGACGGGGACAACAATAAAGGACTTATAAATAATAAGTCATTCTGGTTGAACCCTGGCGACTTAATCATTATTGATGATATAACCCATCTTGATAAAGCAGTCCATAGCGTTGATGATGAGCTTGATGAAACAAACGCAATCGACACTGAAGACGGATTTGTTAGAAAGATAAGTATTATCACTGGTTCTGAAAACTCAGTTTCAGGTGTTGTTATTCAAGAAGACCCGGAGCCAGTTACAGGGCAGATCAAGTTAGAGCCAAAACTTCGTGGTCCTGGCTATGAAACAACCATTGAGAAAGGCGAAAACTCAAAAATCATAATTGGCAATAACGCTGTTCTTTGGAGAAATGATAAAAGTCCAAGAACAGGCGACTGGGAAGATAATTATGTTACTGGTACTATTTCAACAATTGCCGGCAATGGGTATGCTCGTAAAACAAATGAACGAATAAAACAGCTAGATAATGACAATAACGGCTTCATTCATGAGATAGTCAACGCTTATCGAAATGATGATAAAACTGATGTTAACGGTTTCTTGAATGTTCAATTCCGTACAGACGCTTCACAATCGCCTGTTCTTAACCTTGGCCTTACAAAGTTAAAAACTATTGACGGTACAAAGTATACTGAAAACTTCATTCAAAAGTTCCAAGCAAACCGCAATGGTACAATTGCTTTATTGGAAGACATTTTCGGCAAAGACATTGATGACGTTGACAAAGCAAAAGCAAGAGATAGATGGCATACACGTTATCATACTTTCTATGACGAAGAAGCTGGTAGTTTCAAAACAGAGATTGTCGAGTCAAATGTTCGCTTTGGTGAAGACTCAAAAGAGATTGAAGGTGATAATAAGTCTTGGACTTGGTATATACCATCTGACAAGAACTTTTTCCTAAATGAAGGAAATTCTTACCTTGCAGCGTCTGGAATGTATCAGACACCAACGCCGTCTTATCAAGAAGGCAGCCCAACTGTTTCTGTTGAGAAAGAGCATAACTTCGTTCTTTATGATGACGTTGAAGATGACAGCGGACATTCACGTCATGCCGCTTTCGTTATTGCAACAAAAGAGAATCAAGGCACTTCACATGAAGGCATGAGTCTTAAAACAATGAAGCCTTCAAACGAAGACGGCGGCCTTGAAAGTAAAAACTTGATTAATGACGACATGATTGTCCAAACAATCCCGTTGCAGTCCGGCGTTCTCTTGAACAACAACTCAATTATTGACTGTGGTGAATGGGTTTAGTTAAAAACTGAAAAATAAAGGCGGCTCAAAACGAGCCGCCTTTTTTGTAGCGTGTTGCGTAAAAATGCCACATCTTTAGTGTGGCATATGTAGCAACACCATATAGACAGACTTTTGAAAAATTATTATACTAACTAATTATAAAGGAAGGTATAATAAAAATTATACTAATTATAATAGATTATGTTGAAGGCATACGAATACAGAATATACCCAAATTCTCAACAAGAAGAAATCTTCAATCAAACTTTAGGCTTGTGCAGACTATATTGGAATATTGTTGTCTTCAATAAAAATCAAAATCATAATTTTCAAATAGAAGGTTACAAACAAGTCTTCACAAAGTATAAGCCTGAAGCTCTAAAATGGTCTAAAGAAGTCGCTTGCTCAATCCCATTATCCCAAATGTGGCCTGATGTAAGAGCTGCCTATACGAATTTTTTCAAAAGTTGTAAAGGACAAAGAAAAGGAAAATTCTCTAAACCACCAAAATTCAAAAGTAAGAAAAATTCAAAAGATTCTTTTAGATATAGCTGTTCAAATTGTGAACCTAAAATTGATGAAAATGGACTGTACCTTACAAAGAAACTTGGTTATATCAAAATTTCTGCTTCTTGTAGATTCGCTGAAGGTAAATGGAAAAATATTACGTTTAGAAGAACTGCCACTGGAAAGTGGTTTGTGAAAATCTGTGTAGAAAAGAAAGATGAGCCTAAAAATAAGAATGGGAAAATAGTTGCTATAGATTGGAATTGTCGAGATGAAGATTTCATTGTAAGGAGTGATGGTGTGAAAACCAAATGCCATCGCTACTTCAAAGACTCATTGAAACAGTTACAGCATTGGCAGAAAATAATGTCTAAACGTTATGTGAAAGGAGCAAAAACGCAGTCTCAAGGTTATGAAAAAGCCAAAAGAAAAGTTGCTCTTATTCATGAGCATATTTCTTGGCAAAGAAAGGACTTTTTACATAAGGAAAGCCGTAAGCTTGTCAATCAATACGAGACAGTTGTAGTTGAAGACATAAATCTTCAAAATATGGCTGAAAATCTGAATCATGGAAAAGTTATAGGGGATCAAGGTTTTGGAATGTTTAGACAGATGGTAGCTTACAAAGGACACTTAGAGAAAGTAAACCCTAAAAATACCTCTAAGACTTGTCATGTTTGTGGCTATGTAAATCCTGCCGTTAAGGTAGGAGTAAATCATTGGAAATGTCCTGTCTGTGGCGAAAGCCACGACCGTGACATAAATGCAGCTCTAAACATACTTTCAAAGTATGTGACTAGTCAGAGCATAGTAGGTTGGGAACTTACCGAAATTAGAAATGCCTGTGGAGAACCACGTAGTTCTATGAAGCAGGAAAACGAACTGACATCAGCCTTTTAGGCTGTAAGCAGTTTGGAATATCCCACGTCTTTAGCGTGGGATAGCGTTCAATT
>Ga0247611_10006044_pt1 | contig 15680 bp, 13 predicted proteins | sample 177DNAGHGhighgp2_FD_192422 | JGI IMG/M metagenome (GOLD analysis project Ga0247611, IMG submission 192422) | Sheep rumen microbial communities from Palmerston North, Manawatu-Wanganui, New Zealand - 1770 DNA GHGhigh gp2 | ecosystem: Host-associated > Mammals > Digestive system > Stomach > Rumen...
GATGGCCGTGAGGTGGCATCAACGAAGGGCTTGGAGATGAAAGTGTCGAATCCTCATAAGTGGACGGCAGAGACCCCTTATCTTTATACGCTGTTAGTGCGTTATGGCGATACGTTTATCGCACAGAGAGTCGGATTCCGCAAGGTTGAAATCAAGGGTGCTCAGTTACTGGTGAATGGCCAGCCTATATATATAAAAGGTGTCAACCGTCATGAATTGGATCCTGATGGTGGCTATGTGGTGTCTCCCGAGCGTATGTTACAGGACATCCAGTTGATGAAGCGCTTTAACATCAATGCCGTGCGAACCTGTCATTACCCCGATGATCCCTTGTGGTATGACCTCTGCGACAAGTATGGTCTCTATCTGGTTGCTGAGGCTAATCAGGAGAGTCATGGTTTTGGTTATGGTGATGATGCCCCTACGAAGACTCCGCTTTTTGCCCGTCAGATATTGGAGCGTAATCAGCATAATGTCATGATGAATTTCAACCATCCCAGCATTATCATCTGGAGTCTGGGTAACGAGACGGTGAATGGTCCCAACTTCACTGCAGCCTATCAGTGGATCAAATCGCAGGATACAAGTCGTCCCGTTCAATACGAACAGGCGCATGGTGGCGATAATACAGATATCTTTTGTCCGATGTATATGCGCCAGGACCATTGCGAGGGCTATGCCAAGGATGCCAGCAAACAGAAACCGCTCATCCAGTGTGAGTATAGTCATGCGATGGGTAATAGTAGTGGCGGTTTCAAGGAGTATTGGGACCTCGTTCGCCGCTATCCTAAATATCAGGGTGGTTTTATCTGGGATTTTGTAGATCAGTCATTGCATGGTTTTGATTCCAATGGACGGGCTGTTTATAAATATGGTGGCGACTATAACAACTACGACCCCTCCGACAATAATTTCTGCGACAATGGTCTTGTCAGCCCCGACCGTGTTCCTAATCCTCAGGTTTATGAGGTGGGGTACCAGTACCAGAACATCTGGGTCGAAGCCGTTGATATCAAGAATGGCCGCATCCGTGTCAAGAACGAAAACTTCTTCCGTCCACTCGACTATGTCTATCTGTCATGGACCCTCCTGTGCGATGGCGTTCCAGTCAAGCAGGGTACAGTAGCCAACCTTGACTGTCAGCCGCAGGCTACCACAGAGTTGACTTTGCCGTTAGGTCAGCTGTCTGCCATAGGCGAATACTTCCTGAACATTGATTTCAAGTTGAAGGAAAAGCAGCCCCTCATGGAACAGAACCAGACGGTCGCTTACGCTCAACTGCCAGTCACCGGTCAGAGGTCCGCCCAACCCTCAACTCTCAACTCTCAACTCTCAACTCTCAACTTCGACAAGACCACAGGCTTTATCAGGGAATATGTTGTCAATGGTCAGTCAATGCTGGGTAAGGGTGGCACACTCAAGCCCCTGTTCTGGCGTGCCGTTACAGACAACGACATGGGTGCCAGGTTGCATGTGAAGAATCAGGTATGGCGTAGTCCGGTGATGCAGCTCAAGAGTTTCAATCAGAGCAAGAAAGACAGGAAAGGCGCCTATACTGTTACCGCAGTTTATGACATGCCGGAGGTGAAAGCCACGCTGACCCTTCAGTACCATGTAGAGAAGAGTGGTGTTATCACGGTCACTGAACAGATGCAAACCACACCTGGCGAAACCGTTCCCGACATGCTTCGCTATGGCATGGTGCTACAGATGCCCTACAGCATGGGAATCAGTCAGTATTATGGTCGTGGACCTGTTGAGAACTATAGCGACCGCCATCTGTCACAGCGTGTCGGTATCTACGAACAGACTGCCGACGAACAGTTCTATCCCTATATCCGTCCGCAGGAGACAGGTACAAAGACGGATATGCGGTGGTGGCGGCAGACTGATGCCGCCGGCAGGGGCTTGCGCATAGAGGCGGATCATCCCTTCTCTGCCTCTGCCCTGCATTATAGTGTGGAGGACCTTGACGAACCGGGTATGCAGAAGGCACAGCGGCACGCTCCGCAAGTTCCGAAGTCCCGCTATACCAACCTGAATATCGACATGGTGCATGCCGGTGTCGGGGGCGTGGATAGTTGGAGTGAGTGGGGGCAGGCTTTGCCGACTTATCGTGTTCCGTGCCGGAACCGGGCATTTACCTTCCGGTTAATACCGCTATAATCTTTCTTAAATAAATATGGTTAACATTTGGTGAAATGTTTTTTTCTTTGTAACTTCGCACTCACTACGGAAATAAACAACAAAACGATATGGACAATAACGAGAAGAAACAAGAGCAAGGACAACTGCAACTGGAACTGCCACAGGACGTGGCACAAGGCGAATATGCTAATTTCGCCATTATCTCACACTCGAGTAGCGACTTCGTCATTGACTTCGCCCGCATCCTCCCCGGTGTTCCCAAGAACCAGGTCAGAAGCCGGGTGATACTGGCTCCCGAGCATGCCAAAAGACTGCTCGGTGCCCTGCAGGATAATATCATGCGGTACGAGCGTGAGTTCGGTCCTATCAAGATTCCCAACCAGGAGCCACGCACCATTTCCCCCTTCCAAGTAGGCAAAGGAGAGGCATAAGGGCGGTTAATTATTTCTAAAACACTTATTTTATGTTAAAAAACATAAGGTAAGTGTTTTTTCGTGCCTTATTAATTAGGTGGTTTCCTGAAAAGTTAGTACCTTTGCAGCCCAAAAGCGACCTGTGAGAAGGGCGCAGTGTGTCAAGTAGAATATATACATATAATATAATAATTTAAAAATCAAACAATTATGCCTACAATTTCACAATTGGTAAGAAAAGGCAGAAAGGAGCTCGTAGACAAGAGCAAGTCACCCGCGCTGGACGCATGTCCCCAGCGTCGTGGTGTCTGCGTGCGTGTCTACACAACGACTCCTAAGAAGCCTAATTCGGCTATGCGTAAGGTAGCCCGTGTTCGTTTGACCAACCAGAAGGAGGTCAACAGTTACATTCCCGGAGAGGGACACAACCTGCAGGAGCACAGTATCGTACTGGTGCGTGGCGGTCGTGTAAAGGACCTTCCCGGTGTACGTTATCACATCGTGCGTGGTACTCTTGATACCGCCGGTGTTGCCAGCCGTACTCAGCGTCGTTCTAAGTATGGTGCTAAGCGTCCAAAGGCTAAGAAATAATAACCGGAGAAGGTTAGTATGCCAAGCGGACAAGCCCTCGGTCTGGAAGTTCAGAGTTTAGAGTTTAGAGTTCAGAGTTTAGAGATGAGGGTTTAGAGTTTAAAGAAAAAACTGTTTTGCTGGAGAATTGTACGAGACAGGTTGAGTAAATGCTCATGTGAGAGCGTTGAAGATCAAGTAAGGACAGCCCCATGCAGACAACAAAACAACAACATTAAAATGAGAAAAGCAAAACCAAAGAAGCGTGTGATCCTGCCGGATCCAGTCTTCAACGACAAGAAAGTGTCGAAGTTTGTGAACCATCTGATGTACGATGGTAAGAAGTCTATCTCCTACGAGATTTTCTACAATGCGCTCGAGGCTGTGAAGGCTAAGATGCAGAATGAGGAGAAGTCAGCTCTGGAAATCTGGAAGCAGGCTTTGGACAACATCACTCCCCAGGTGGAGGTGAAGAGCCGCCGTATCGGTGGTGCCACTTTCCAGGTACCTACGGAGATCCGTCCTGACCGTAAGGAGAGTATTTCTATGAAGAATATGATTGCGTTTGCCCGCAAGCGCAGTGGTAAGTCTATGGCAGATAAGCTGGCTGCTGAGATCATGGATGCATTCAACAACCAGGGTGGTGCTTTCAAGCGTAAGGAGGATATGCACCGCATGGCTGAGGCTAACCGTGCGTTCGCTCACTTCAGATTCTAAGAATAGGTAAGGAGATTAATTAAGGAAAAGAAAAACAATGGCAAATCGCGATTTACATTTGACCCGTAACATCGGTATTATGGCGCACATCGACGCAGGTAAGACCACCACGTCAGAGCGCATCCTTTTCTACACGGGTAAGACGCATAAGATCGGTGAGGTGCACGACGGTGCTGCTACCATGGACTGGATGGCTCAGGAGCAGGAGCGCGGTATCACCATCACCAGTGCTGCCACTACCTGTAACTGGAAGTGGAACGGCAAGGAGTACAAGATCAACCTGATTGACACTCCGGGACACGTGGACTTCACCGCTGAGGTGGAGCGTTCTCTGCGTGTGCTCGACGGAGCTGTCGCCACCTACTCTGCCGCTGACGGTGTTCAGCCTCAGTCAGAGACCGTATGGCGTCAGGCTGACAAGTATAACGTGCCCCGTATCGGTTACGTCAACAAGATGGACCGTTCCGGTGCCGACTTCTTCGAGACCGTACAGCAGATGAAGGACATCCTGGGCGCTAACCCCGTGGTGATCCAGGTGCCCATCGGTGCTGAGGAGAACTTCAAGGGTGTGGTAGACCTCATCAAGATGAAGGCTATCCTGTGGCACGATGAGACCATGGGTGCTGAGTATGACGTGGAGGAGATCCCCGCCGACCTGAAAGAGGAGTGCGACGAGTGGCGTAACAAGCTCCTTGAGGCTGCCGCTGAGTATGACGAGCCCCTGATGGAGAAATACTTCGACGATCCCAACTCAATCACTGAGGACGAGATCATCGCCGCTATCCGCAAGGGTACCATCTCCATGGCATGCACCCCGATGATCTGCGGTTCCTCTTATAAGAACAAGGGTGTGCAGCCCCTGCTTGACTATGTCTGCGCATTCCTCCCCGCTCCTGTTGACGTGGACGTGGTAACTGGTACCAACCCCAACACCGAGGAAGAGGAAGGTCGTAAGCCCAGCGAGGACGAGCCCACAGCAGCTCTTGCCTTTAAGATTGCCACCGACCCCTACATGGGACGTCTGGTATTCTTCCGTGTCTACTCTGGTAGCGTGAAGGCAGGTTCCTATGTATACAACCCACGCTCCGGCAAGAAGGAGCGTATCAGTCGTCTGTTCCAGATGAACTCCAACAAGGAGATCCCCATGGAGTCCATCGACGCAGGTGATATCGGCGCAGGTGTAGGTTTCAAGGATATCCGTACCGGTGATACCCTCTGTGATGAGGACAAACCCATCGTACTGGAGTCCATGACCTTCCCCGACACCGTGATCTCTATCGCCGTAGAGCCTAAGTCTCAGGCTGACGTGGCAAAGCTGGACAACGGTCTTGCCAAGCTTGCTGAGGAAGACCCGACCTTCACCGTACGTACCGACGAGCAGAGTGGTCAGACCATCATCTCCGGTATGGGTGAGCTCCACCTCGACATCATCATCGACCGTCTGAAGCGTGAGTTCAAGGTTGAGTGTAACCAGGGTAAGCCACAGGTGAACTACAAGGAGGCTATCACGAAGACCGTCATGGGTTACCGTGAGGTTTACAAGAAGCAGTCCGGTGGTCGTGGTAAGTTCGCTGACATCATCGTCAACGTAGGTCCTGTTGATGAGGACTGGAACATCAAGGAGAACGGTGGCTTGCAGTTCGTCAACGAGGTGAAGGGTGGTAATATTCCTAAGGAGTTCATCCCCTCCATCCAGAAAGGTTTCGAGGCTGCCATGAAGAACGGTATCCTCGGTGGCTATCCTGTTGACTCCCTGAAGGTTGTCGTTGTCGACGGTTCGTTCCACCCAGTAGACTCTGACCAGCTCTCCTTCGAGATCGCTGCCCAGATGGCATACAAGGCTGTATGCGCTCAGGCTAAGCCCGTGCTGATGGAGCCTATCATGAAGCTCGAGGTTGTTACTCCTGAGGAGAACATGGGTGACGTGATCGGTGACCTGAACAAGCGTCGTGGTCAGGTAGAGGGTATGGAAGAGGCTCGCAGCGGTGCCCGTGTCGTTAAGGCAATGGTTCCCCTGTCAGAGATGTTCGGTTATGTGACCGCTCTGCGTACCATCACCTCTGGTCGTGCCACCAGCTCTATGGAGTACGATCACCACGCTCCTCTGTCTTCTGCCCTTGCTAAGGCAGTGCTTGAGGAGGTCAAGGGTCGCGCAGATCTCGTATAATAAGTGAAGAGTGAAAAGTGAAGAGTGAAGAATTTATTTGCTTTCGCTCTTCACTTACACAAAACTGCCGTTGAGCAAATGACTCTTTAGCGGCGGTAATCATAAAGTTCAATATTTAAATTTAAAGTTTCAAAGTAAGTTATGAGTCAGAAAATCCGTATCAAGCTGAAGAGCTACGACCACAAACTCGTAGACAAGTCAGCAGAGAAGATTGTGAAGGCAGTGAAGGCTACCGGTGCTATCATCAGCGGTCCTATCCCCCTTCCCACACACAAGCGTATCTACACGGTCAACCGCTCTACCTTCGTTAACAAGAAGTCTCGTGAGCAGTTCCAACTCTCAGACTACAAGCGTCTGATTGACATCTACAGCTCTACTGCAAAGACTGTTGATGCCCTGATGAAACTTGAGCTCCCCAGTGGTGTTGAGGTAGAAATCAAGGTGTAGTGTAGTGTAGTATGAACAAGAACGAGAAATTTGTCATTACCATCAACCGCGAGTTAGGTAGCGGCGGTCGTACTGTCGGTGAGAAACTGGCTGCCCAGCTGGGTGTGTCCTTCTACGACAAGGCACTGATCAAGGGGCTCTGTGAGAAATACCATCTCACCGTCGACGAGGTCGAGAGGCTGAAAGGCGAGAAGAGCAACTGGTGGTCAGACTTCAAGCGTGTCGTCTCTATCGGTGAGGCGTTTAACAGAGAACGCTATTATAAGGTGGAGGTAGGCAGTGAGCCTGAGCTGATCACTACCGACGAGCTGTTCCGTGAAGAGAAGAACATCCTGGAGGGCATTGCCGAACAGGAGTCCTGTGTCCTTGCCGGACGCTGCGGCTTCTTCATCTTCCGCAAGCACCCCAACCACCTGTCCATCCTCATCCAGGCTCCCAAGGAGCAGCGCATCCAGCGTGTGATGAGAAAGCAGGGCATCACCCGTGAGAAGGCTGAGAAGATCATCACTACCGTGGACAAGATGCGTGAGAACTACGTCAACAAGTATACGGGAACCTCACGACATGACACTCGTAACTATGGCCTGACTATTTCGATGGATGGTATGACCGAGGACGACGCTGTCGCCGTCATCATGGAATACATCAACCGTCAGGGGTAACCCTTGTTCTAAAAAGATAAATCCCTGCCGAGCATATTGCTCGGCAGGGATTTTTTGTAATACTGAAGTTTGGAAACTAATATCATTATCTATTTAATGCTCTTCCCCCCTTCCCTGAGGGGACACTCCCTGTTTTAACATTTTTTACACAAAAAACGGGCATTTTCGGGCAACATGAAACATATATGAATGTTTTTGGAACAAATTGACGAAGGTTTTTCCAAAATAATGCGTAACTTTGCACCACCTCTTTGGAGGAAAAAGCGTTCTTTTGAGATACATATATGAGGAGGGTCCAAGTTTTCGATTAACCAAAATAGACCAAACAAGAAAAAATCCGATTACGAAGACTACCTGGCTCACACCCAAACGGGCGTGGGCATTGGTGGTTTATGGCTATAATCGGAAAAGGCTTTGGTCAGCCTTGGTTAATTGGTCAGCCCACGGAAGATGTCCACGTCTCTTTTTTTTGAAGCGGAAAAAGTAAAGTTCTAATAATATAAAAAGAGACGACAATGGAAGAGATTACTTACTATCAGCACTTCACGGACACCTGTCCGGTGAAGACGACGATGGAGAACATCGTCAGGCTGATCAGAGATGACGAGACGGTGGCAGCGAAGACTGCCGCCCACCGTGCCGACCCCGAGGCGGGTCACAAGAGGACATGCCCCCAGTTTGCCGTCGCCGGCATCATGGAGGGGGGCAAGGCAGAGAGTAATATTGTGGCGATGACCGGACTGGCGATGGTCGACGTGGACCATGTCAGCAGTCAGGAGGGCGGCGGCTCACAACCGCTGGAGACACTCTTCGGCAGACTCTGTGGCGACCCTCACACGCTGCTGTGCTACCGCACCATCAGCGGTGACGGCATCCGTGTCGTGTTCCGCTATGAGCTGGACGACGGCTATGACCTGGAGCAGCAGAAGCAGTACCACCCCAAGGCGTTCCTCTATGGCAACGAGTACTACCACCGCACCTATGGCGTGGCATACGACGAGAAATGCAAGAACGTGGGACGGCTGAGCGGTCTCAGCCACGACCCGGACGTGTATTACGAGCCCGGGGCACAGCCGTTCACCAAGGAGGAGATACGGGCGGCTGCCGAGCGCCTCGTCCGCCGGAGGAAGGAGCAGCGCAAACGGGAGCGTGAGCTGCGGCGCATCGCCGACTGTTACGAGAAGGAGATCCGTCCGAAGGTGGAGGCTGACGGTGCCGTCTATGCGGCGGGCAAGCATAACGACTATGTGATGCGGGTAGGGTACCTGCTGAACCAGTATGGTTTCGATAAAGAGGTGGCGAAGGAATGGGCAAATGCCGTTTTCCGCGAGTATGATAACGTGTTGGGTGTGATTGATAGTTGTTATCAGAAAGTGGAAGAACATGGAATTTTAAGGGTTAATAATAGAAAGTCCCATTCCCTTCGCACACCTCATTTTTCTGACAGTCAACCCTGGGTGAGCGTCGAGGATATCAAGGCGTTCCTCACAGAGCATATCCAACTGAGACATAATGTGATCAGGGGGAGGGTGGAGTGTAAGCAACTGCAGACCCCCTCCGACTCCCCCTGTTCAGGGGGAGAGGAAGGGGAGTGGGAACCCATTACCGATAGGGTCGTCAACTCGCTGTGGGTCGAGATGTCGAAGGATAAGAAGGTCAATGTGCAGGATATGTTCCGCATCATCGAGAGCGACTTCGTACCACCCTACAATCCCTTTAAGGCGTATTTGGAGAGCATTGAGACCCCCTCCGACTCCCCCTGTTCAGGGGGAGAGGAAGGAGAGGAGCATGACTATATCCGTGACCTCGCCAACACCATCACCCTCAAATGTCCTCCCCCTAAACAGGGGGAGTCAGAGGGGGTCTCGTCTGTCTCTGGTCTCTTCCCCACCTACCTCAAAAAATGGCTCGTGGGCATGATAGCGGCGTGGCTCGACCCCTCCGTGGTCAATAACGTCATCCTGGTACTCATCGGTGAGCAGGGCACCTACAAGACGACATGGTTCACGTACCTGCTGCCACCGCCCCTGCGCCGCTATTTCTATATCAAGACCAATGCCAACCGCATGGGGCGTGACGACCTGATCACCCTCGCACAGTACGGACTGGTGTGCTGTGAGGAGCTGGACACCATGCGCCCCTCGGAACTCAACCAGTTGAAGGCGGCAGTCACCATGACGAGCATCGACGAGCGTGCCGCCTATGCCCATTTCCATGAGCACCGCCCCCATATCGCCTCGTTCTGCGGAACGGGTAATAACAAGCAATTTTTGTCGGATTCAACGGGAAATCGCCGCTGGCTGCCCTTCGAGGTGGAGTCCATCCTGTCACCCCGTGAGCACCCCTTCAACTACGACGGCATCTACCGTCAGGCATACCGTCTCTACAAGAGCGGTTTCCGGTACTGGTTCTCGAAGGAGGAGATCGTCATCCTCTCCGAGCATAACCGCCAGTTTGAGTCGCCACGCCTGGAGTGGGAACTCGTCGACACCTATTTCCGGGTGCCCGCTGCCGGCGAGCAGGGGGAGTTCATGCCGGTGTCACGGGCGGTACAGATTATGGGGGGAAGCATAGCTGCCAAACTCAGTGCCGTCCTGGTCGGCAAGGCTTTCAGCGACCAGGGCTATCAGCAGATTATACAGAAACATAACCGTGGCTATATCGTCGTGCAGCGCACTGCTGAGGAGATCAAGAACCGGTTAAGATTAGCGGCGGTAACAGATGTAACAGAGGAACAGTCGGTTTTCTGACCTCTCACGTGCGTGCGCGCAGGAACTTCCCAAAAACGTAATTTCCCGAGTTCCTGCGCGCGTACGCGTGAAGGGTTTAAATTTCATCTGTTCCTCTGTTCCATCTGTTACCAATCTTTCAAAACACATATTTAATCTTTTACCATGACACCATTTATAATCAGAGACTATGGAAAACGCGAGTTGGGACGGCTCTACTTCAAGAAGACGAAGACGGAGAAGGGTGCCCTTAACAACCTGAAGTTCTGGATACGGGGCAACAAGGAACTGATGGTGGCACTGCGTGCCATCGGCATGCCGAAGCGGGCGCAGCACTATTCCGCCGAGGAAGTGACAGTGATCGTCTACTACCTGGGGGAGCCGTAGGAAGGCGGCACCTCCGACCCCCGGAGGTGCCGCCTCCTGCCGCCGGAGGCGGCACCTTCGGCGGGCGAAGCCCGGGGCTTCGCCCCTCGAATCCCGAATCTCGATATCCCGATATTCGAGAGGTGAAATTCGAAAAAAATTTCCCCTTTTTCCCCCGCAAATGCTCGAAGAGCACAGCGGGGGAAAATTTTTTTCGTACCTTTGCCATTGCAATAGAGATACAACGGCGATGGCGGGCTGCGGCTCAGCATAGCTCGAGCGGGCCCGGCTCTGCTTTCACCTTGCATCGACATTGCAACGGATATCCAAAAAACAACAGTAATAACCATTTAAAACACACAAAGCATTATGGCAACAAACAAAATCGCATTGAAGATCAATTACCGTAAGAACAACAACATGCGCTCCGTGTCCTTCGGGAAGTTTTTCCCGGAAGTCGACCGCAACGAGACACTGTCACTGCGCGGACTCGCCGAGCATATCAAAAGCCACGGCTCCGTATACACCCGTGATGTCATCGAGGGCGTGCTCATCAAGATGTCGGAGTGCATCCCCGAACTGGTGTCACAGGGTGTCGGCGTGAAACTCAACGGACTCGGCAAGTTCTATGCCACGGCACGCTCGGTGAAGGGCGGTGTCCCTGAGGAGGAACTCAAGGGTGTCAACTCCAACGACGTGGTGAAGGGCATCCGCATCCGCTTCCTGCCCGACAGCGCCTCACTGGATAATATCACCAGCGTGGAGTTCAAGAAGAAATGCTCCCTGGAGGCTGCCCATATCGTCGAGACCCGGAAGGTCGCCGGCAAGACGGTATCTATCAAGACTCCGATCGCCGACTGGTTGCACATGAAGGAGCAGGAGACTCAGAATCCTTAACCGTCTAATACCATGAAAGCACTATGAAAAAGGAACTTATCAAGAAGATCATCCAGATCGTCATCACGATCCTCACTGCTATCAGCTCCACGTTAGTAGTACAATCGTGTTACTAAGTTGAGAGTTGAGAGTTGAGAGTTGAGAGTTTAGGGAGTTGAGAGTTAACTCCCTAACTCCCAACTTAAAACGCTTACTAAATATAACCTTTATGCAGCAAATCATAATTACTAATTACTAATTACTAATTGCTAATTATTAATTCCTAATTTAGAAATGAAAAACAACACCCTTGCCCGGGGGCTCCGCAACAACAACCCCCTCAATATCATCAAGAACAAAACAGTGCGGTGGCTCGGTGAGACCAACTGCGAGAGCGAACGCACCTTCTGTACCTTCTCCTCCATGACCTTCGGACTCCGTGCCGCCCTCAAACTGCTCCGCACCTACTACCAGCGGCATGGCTGCGTCACCATCCGGCAGATCATACGGCGGTGGGCTCCCGAGACGGAGAACAAGACGGAGGCGTATATACGCACCGTCAGCCGCATGACAGGCATACTGCCCGACACCGCACTGCCCCCGATGAAAGGGGAGACACAGGAGGTGTGGCACGCCATCGTCCTCGCCATGGCGACGGTGGAGTGCGGACTCGACCAGTCGGACCGCAACGAGTTGCAGCCCTACCTGGAGAATGCCTGGAGCCTGCTGTGACTTCGTCGAAGGTACTTCCGTTCGAAAAATCTCAAATAAATTTGTTTTTTTCCTCACTTATTCGTATCTTTGACTTCGTCGAAGCTACTTCCGTTCGAAAGAAAAAATAAATGAATTTATTTTGTTCTTTCCTCACTTATTCGTATCTTTGCAAATGAAACGTTTCAAACAGTTATAGCTTATGGTATCAGTAGCATTCAAGAACCGCACACGTGATGAGATTATCGCAGCTTTCCGCGAGTCAATGCGAAAAAAGCACGAGTGGCAGGAACGGGCAGAAGAGAATATCAGAAAAATTAAGGAAGAACGACTTAAACTGAGTATCTGAATGAACCCTCTTGACCTGACCCGTGTCAGCCGTTTGTCTTCATATAAGGTCTGGACAGAAAATGGGAGTGACTACAACATAGAAACCAATCGTGGACAAATCTTTGTGGTTGGTTTCATGGATGACTATTCCATATGGCAGGCAGGTGCGTATCAATTTACTATCAGCAACCAAGGGAATCAGCCATCACCGCTCGATAAGAATTTACGCAAAACCATCCTTCTGTTGGTAGAGGCTTTCTTCGCTGCTAATCCCGATATTCTGCTCTATATTTGTGAGACAGGTGACGGGCGACAAGCTTTCCGCAGTCGCCTTTTTGTCCGCTGGTTCAATACTTATTCGGGTCGTGACGCTTATGTCATGCAGACCGCTGAGGTTCAAGAGGGCAATACTAGGAACTTCGCTGCCCTTATCGTTCAGAAGTGCAATCCCCGGCTGGAGGTAATTCTCGCAGAGTTTAACGAGACTGTTAGCATATTGAAAAATAAACCATAATGAATAACAGCAAAAAGGTCGTGATTACTTCACGACTTTTTTTGTTGCCCTTTATCTCTCACCTTGAATAGTATTTGTGGATGGCATATAGCGGAAGTCATTGCGGCTTCCGTTTCTTCGGATGTAGTCGCTGGGTACGTGTAGTCGCTGGGACAGGTACTTGGGTATGACGGCTGCTATGACTCAGGTACCTGTCCCCCCAATTTCAGAGTACAAACAACCGAACAGGGAGGTCGAAAAAGAACCCTCTTGGCAAGGAGGGGACGGGGGAGGTCGAAAAAGATAATCTTTAAAACAAGTTTTTAAGGTTTTCACGTAAGAAAATGCTCAAATATATTTGGCATTTATCTCACTTTATCGTACCTTTGCAGCACTAAAACCAATGAAAAGATGAAAAGAATACTTATTTCGATGATTATTTTGCCGCTTGCCGTTATGGCATGCTTGACAGGATGTAGTAAGGATAATGATGTCACACCAGTGATTCCCGAGCCTGATCCGGATCCAGTGGAGGAGCCGGTGAAGACAGCAGAGGAACTGCTGAAAGACATTCCGGGCGTCACTATCCTTCAGACGACGAAGGATGCTGAAAAGGAGGATATCACCTTGTTCTATTACGAACAGCCCATCGACCATAATGACCCGTCGGCAGGCACCTTCCAGCAGTACTGTGTCCTGCATTACAAAGGTCCTGACCATGTGACGGTGTTGCATACGCAGGGCTATTCTACCAATGAGCCTAAAGAGTACTGGAAATTACATCTCGCCAAGAACCTTGACGCGAACTATATAGAGGTGGAGCACCGCTATTATATGCACTCGCTGATTAACTTCGTCGAGGGAGAGACAGACTGTACCGGCGACTACTGGAAATACAACACCGCCGCCCAGTCGACTGCTGACCTGCATGCCATCGTGACGGCACTGAAGGCTACCAACTGCTTTAAAAACAAGTGGGTGAGCACGGGAACCAGCAAAAACGGTATACTGACCGCCCTCTATGCTTACTACTATCCGAACGAGGTGGATGTCTATGTGCCTTTCTGTGCCCCGTTCTGTACGGCAACCGAGTCGGCTGGCATCGGCAAGTGGGTGACCCAACAAAGTGGCTTGGACAATGGCAACGACACCCAGTTGCGTCAAGATGTATGGGCTGCATTCCAGCGCATCGCCAACGATGCCGATTTGCAGAAAGAGTTAGTAGCCCTTTACAATCTGAAGCATCATGCGAATTATAACCACCAAGGAACCATACGTTACATACTATACTGCTTTATGGCAAATATGTTCTATAAATTCAGCTATTGTAAGACAAAAGAGTGGGACGCTGTGATACCGAAACCTGTTCACAGTGCGGAGATTTATTACCGTTTTGCCATGCTGGGAGGAGAAAAATACTACGACGAACTGAAAGAACTGCGTGAACTGGTAGGCTTGGAAAATGAGGTGATAGACAGGCTTGATGACGACTCCGAATATATGTTTGAAGATGAGGAGGATAACGAGATAGAAGCCGCAAGCAGAAGGGTCTCTCCTCAGTATTTGACGAAGGACGAACTCCTGAAGGTGATTTATCACGTACATGCCGCCAAGGAGTTAGGCTATTTCCTTTATGACTGGTCAGTGCTGCCCGAGGATCATCTGCTCACAGATGAAAGTCTGGAATGGTTCCCCACTTTCCAAACCAACAAGCGGTATATGAACACGTACGGGGTGACGTATGACGGTGGAAAACTGATGAACGACTTCCTTGCCTTCGTGAAGAACAACCGCAACAAGGACAAGTGTAAGATGCTCTTCATCTATGGCGGTTACGACCCCTGGACGGGAGCCGCTATCCCTGATCCTGACCCAGACGACCCCTATGTCAAGAAACATATCGTGCCCGAAGGTATCCACTCTGGATGGATTAATAGTACATGGGCATATCCTGTAGAAGAAAGAGACTGGATCATGAACGCTGTGAAGGAGATGCTGCAATGATGAGATGGATTTGTAATTGCATGATGGCACTTGTCGTCCTTGTATGCCTGACGGGATGTAAGGACGATGATGCCGTATCAGTGACACCTGAGCCCGAGGAGCCGGTGAAGACGGCAGAGGAACTGCTGGCGGACATTCCTGGAGTCACCATCCTGCAGACGACGAAGGATTCCATTGGTGAGGATATCACCGTGTTCTATTTCGAACAGCCCATCGACCATACCGACCCGTCGGCAGGTACCTTCCAACAGTATTGTGTGCTGCATTACAAAGGTTCCGACCACGTGACGGTGCTGCATACGCAGGGCTATTCGACCTACGATCCGAAAAAGTTTAGGAGTCGGGATCTCGCTAAGAACCTTGACGCGAACTTTATCGAGGTGGAGCACCGCTATTATAATCATTCGCTGATTAACTTCGAAGAGAACGTGACAGACTGTACCGGTGACTACTGGAAATACAACACCGCCGCACAGTCTACGGCTGACCTGCATGCCATCGTGACGGCACTGAAGGCTACCAACTGCTTCAAAGGCAAGTGGGTGAGCACGGGAACCAGCAAGAACGGTATACTGACCTCCCTTTACGCTTACTACTACCCTAATGAGGTGGATGTCTACGTGCCTTTCTGTGCGCCGTTCTGCACCAGTGAGGAAGACCCCGGTGTAGGTAGGTGGCTGACCCAACGGAGTGGCTTGGACAATGGTCAGGAGACAGAACTCCGCAGGCAAATCTGGGCAGCATTCTACAGAATGATACATGATGAGGCATTGCGTGAGGAGATTAGTGCCATCGACAATTTAACGAGAAAGGTCAACAACACCGTTGAGTCGTCGATGAACTATGTGCTCAATGAATTTATGCGGAATTTGTTTGTTAAATTCAGCTATTACAACATAGACCTGTGGGACGATGTGATCCCGAGGGAGGAAAACAACCATAGCGCGGAGGTGTATTACCGCTTCGCCACACTTGGAAGTGATGATTTCGAGAAACAACTGAATGAGCTTCGTGAGGTGCTGGGGTTGGAATTAGAGGAGATAGACG
>Ga0247611_10006045_pt1 | contig 15680 bp, 13 predicted proteins | sample 177DNAGHGhighgp2_FD_192422 | JGI IMG/M metagenome (GOLD analysis project Ga0247611, IMG submission 192422) | Sheep rumen microbial communities from Palmerston North, Manawatu-Wanganui, New Zealand - 1770 DNA GHGhigh gp2 | ecosystem: Host-associated > Mammals > Digestive system > Stomach > Rumen...
AACATAACCTTTTATTTTATCGTTTACTCTATATACTTCTCCAGGTATTTGCTCTTTCTTAGGCATAACACCTTCAAGCTTTCCAAGGTCCATTACTATCATTTGGTCATCAACTTTTTGAATAAGACCTGTAACAATTTCTCCTCTTTTATCATTAAACTCATTGAAGACCATATTCTTTTCAGCTTCTCTAATTTTTTGAACTACAACTTGCTTAGCTTTTTGAGCTGCAATTCTACCAAAGTCTCTAGGTATAACTTCTACGTCAACTTTGTCACCAACTTTATATTTTTTGTTGATTTTCTTTGCATCAGCAAGTGAGATTTCTATCTCAGGAATTGCTAAATCTTCTACAACTTCTCTTTCAGAATACAAGTGCATTTCACCAGTTTTCTTATCAATTGTAACTTTTACGTTATCTGCACTTTCGTCAACATCATAATTTTGCTTATATGCTTTAACTAGTGCTTCTTCTAAAGCTTCGATGATATAATCTTTGCTAATTCCTTTCTCTTCTTCTAATGCGTCCATTGCTGAAATGAATTCCTTCAAATCAATGTTTTTCATTTTAATTTCCTCCTACCAATCAAATACAGTTCTTGCAAGAGCTATATTTTTTAAATCAATAATATAATCTGTGTCTTCAACACGTATAACCAAATTGCTGTTTTCGTTATATTCTTCAAGAATGCCTATAAATTCTTTTATTTTGTTTTCAGGCTTAAAAAGCTTAATACATATCTTCTTTCCAATTTGACTTTGAAAGTGCCTATCTTTTCGAAGTGTCCTTTCAATACCTGGCGATGATACTTCGAGAAAATATTGTTCTTTAATATAATCTGCTTCGTCAAGTGGATCGTTAATTGCGTTATTAACATTTTCGCAATCATTAATATCGATACCTTCAGGCTTATCAATAAAAATTCTTAAGTAATAATCTTTAGCTTCTTTTTCATATATTACATCATATAATTCGTATCCTATTTTGTTTATAATAGGTTCAATCAAAGATGCGACTTTCGACTCAATATTACTTGCCAATTTTCTCCTCCTATTTCTTTTTAAACCTCTAATACATTAGTAAAGAGTGGGATTGGTTCCCACTCTTCTGCTAATCAATATAAGACATTAATATTATAGCACCTTATTTATCTAAAAATCAAGTATTTTTGCTATTTTTTTATTCTTTTTTATTTTTTAATTCATTAAACTCTGATTGTGATTTTTCAAATTCTGAATCCTCAATGCTAGCAGTTTTAACTGTATTTTCTAGATAATAACACTTATCTACCTGTCCAAAATTTGCGCCATATATACCGCCCGCATGTTTTTTATTCGATATTACTCCTTCAGAATATGAAGTATATATAAAGCTTTCAGAAGCATTTTCTCCAGCAACTCCACCAACTTTAAGAGAACTATCATTGTTAACTGTAATATTTCCTTGATTTAAAGCATTTGTTATCGATGCATTATTAATTCCAGTAATACCCCCGACATTGTCTCCTGTAGCTTCAATGCTTGCATTTGAAATGACGTTTTCAATATTTCCCATTGTAAAGTTAACACCAGTAATACCGCCGACATTGCTTATAGCCTTTATTGATGTTTCTTTATCTTCATTCTTTTCAATATAACAAGTTTCAACTTGGGCTTTATTGTAGCCAGCAATACCACCAACTATATTATTACCTGTAATGCTAGCGCCTTTAACAGTACAGTTTCTCATTTGAATCCCAAAAAATGTTATTCCAACAATTCCACCAACATAGTCTTTTCCATTTATAACTCCACTAAAAACACATTGACTAATAGAAGTATTATTATTAGCATAACCACATATACCACCTATATATTTGTTAGCCGAACTAACACTAGTGGTTTTATCTATATCTACATTTTCTATGAATGCACCTGTAGATAAAGTTCCAACTGCTCCGCCAACTTTGTCATTTCCTATAATCTGAGTATTAATTACTTTAGAATTTAAAACTTTACCGGCATTTAAACCTACAATTGCTCCTACGCTGCTTGTACCTTTTATATAACTATTTTTTAAAACTATATTTTGAATTATTCCACTTGAAAATCCAAACAAACCTTGATAATTCTTATCTGATTCTACTCTCATTCCTCTAATAGATGCATTCTCAGCTTGAAAAACTCCAGCAAACCTTTTTAGATTTTCATCTATAACATTTGAATTTTCTACATCAATTGGCTCTTCATCAACTACTTCTTGTGAATTACTGTCTTTTTCTAAAAAGCCTACAATAGAATTCCAAATAGGTCCATCCCAAGTCCCATCCTCGTTTTGTCGCGCACCTAAATCTATTGTTTTTCTAAGAGTAATAGTTACGCCACTGAAATCATTTTCACCTGAAATAACTTTATCAGCAATCCATTTTAGCTCTTTAGGAGAATATATGTTATAGTTTCCAACTTCATCAGCTGCAGGTTCAATACTGCCGCCATCCCAGATTTCAACATTTCCCTCCACAATTTCGCCATCATTGTATACCGTGTATTCTTTACCATCTTTTGTAACATAACACATATCTGTCTTTGGCTGACTAACCTTTGTTCCTCCAAATTCACTAATATACTCATCTAGTGTCTTGGTAGTAGATTCAACTTGAACGATATTCTTAGGCTCATTAACCTTTTCAGGTATTTGGTTATTTGATTTTTTATTTTTGAATATAATTGTAATTAGAACAATGAGCATTACAACTACTATTAATACCGATATAATTATTTTTTTCTTATTTAGTCTTTCCATATTTAAACTCCATATTTATAGTTATATTCTAAATTATATTTTACAATTTCTTTTTTTGCATACTAAAACACATTTTTGCCATCAAGTTTGTAGGAAGAAATTTCGCTCCTAAAACAGATATTTTTATTCCAATACCAGGAAGGATGAGTAGCTTATTTTTAAACATCTTTTTAACTGAATACTTCGCCACATACTGACTGCTCACTCCCTTAAGACTGAATCTAACTTCCGCAGTTTTGTTGAAATTTGTATCAACTGGTCCTGGACATAATACATGCATTCTAACTTTAGATTTTTCTGCTTTTAATTCTTCATTTATAGCTTGGCTTAACCTAACAACGTAGCCTTTAGTTGCATAATATGTAGCCATCAACGGTCCTGGCATAAACCCTGCTATTGATGCAACATTCATGATATGTCTTTCTTTTTGCTTATCATCCATGTCTTGTAAAAACAGCTTTGTTAATATATGAAGACTTGTGACATTAGTATCTATCATAGAAAGTTCTCTGTTTAAATCATTTTCTTTAAATTCGCCACATAATCCAAAGCCAGCATTATTTATTAAAACATCAATTGTTCCATGTTCATTTTTTACTTCTTCGTGTAGTTTTATACAAGCATTTTTATCGCTTAACTCAACAATTTTTATATAGCACTTTTTTCCATAATTCTCTTCAATTGTTTCCTTTACAGCTTGCAGTCTTTCTAAATTTCTTGCTACTAATATAATATCGTAATCTCTCTTGGCAAGCTCTATAGATATGTCTTTTCCTATACCAGAAGAGGCTCCTGTTACTAAAGCAATCATCTAATCACCTCCACTTTCTAGATTATATATTAATAGTTTTTTAAATTCAACATTTAAAAATATCTAAAAATATGATATATTATGTAAAATAAAAGTGATAAAGGAAATAATTATGTGTGAATTACTTTCTCCTGTCGGAGATTTTGAATGTTTAAAAGCAGCTGTGCAAAACGGAGCCGATTCTGTTTATTTAGGTGCCTCTTCTTTTAGCGCAAGAGCTAGAGCTAAAAATTTTGACATGACAGAACTAAAAAAAGCAATTGAATATGCCAAGGTTAGAAATGTAAAAGTTCATCTTACATTAAATACACTAATAAAAAACGACGAATTTGAAGATGCTGTTAATCTTGCAATTCATAGCTATAATGCAGGTATCGATGCCATAATAATTCAAGATATTGGACTTGCTTCATATTTATTAAAAAATTACCCTGAAATACCACTACACGCAAGTACACAAATGACATGTCATAACCTAGATGGTGTAAAACAATTAGAAGCTCTTGGATTTAAACGCGTTGTATTGGCAAGAGAATTATCTATAGATGAAATACGATATATTAGAGAGAATACTTCGTGCGAACTTGAAGTTTTTATTCATGGGGCACTATGTATATCATATTCAGGACAGTGTTTGCTTTCAAGTATGATTGGAGGGCGCTCAGGAAATCGTGGCCTATGTGCACAACCTTGTAGAATGTACTACAATTTATTGGAATGTTCAAAAAACGGACATACAAATAAAATAGATGACGGATACCTATTAAGTCCCAAAGATAATCTAGGTATTGAATATCTTCCCGAACTAATTGAAATGGGTATCGATTCATTTAAAATTGAAGGAAGAATGAAGACACCTTTATATGTCGGAACAGTTACTAAAATATATAGAAAATACATTGATTATATTAACAGCTCTACTGACAAAGTAAATATTAAACAACAAATTCATAAAATGCTTAGTGAAAAAAATGAAAAGACAAACCTTTCTGATTTAGAAATGTTGATTCAAGTTTTTAATCGCGGCGGAATGTCAAATGCACATTTTTCTTCAAACGGAAACAATGAACTAATATATAAACATGCCCCAAACAATATTGGTATGCTGCTTGGCAAAATCCAAAACTACAATAATAATAAGGGATATATTACTCTTGAATCCGCTACTCCAATTTCAATTGGAGATAAAATTATAATAAACAACAACTTATACAACGTATCTGAGCTTATAATTAAAGGGCAAAATTATAAAAACGCTAGCGTGGGTAATCTAGTTACTATTGGAAGAGTTAAAGGAAATATAAAAAATGGAGATACTGTAAGAAAAATTGAGGATTCTAATCTTGCTAAAACTATTTCTCCATCATACATAGAAAATAAAGATATTAAAAAGATTTCCATAGATGGTACTATTAATATTTTAAGTAATCAAAACATTTCTTTTAAGATATCTGGAAAGTCAGGTTTCTACAAGTCAGTACAGTTTGAATATATTTCAAACATAATGCCTGAAAAAGCCATTAATAATCCAACTTCAAAGGATAGAATAAAAGAGCAGCTCATTAAAACAGGTAATACTCCATTTAAATTTGATAGTATAGAAATTAATTATGATGAAGATTTATTTTTAAACATGAAAGATTTGAACGAAATAAGGAGGGAATCTATTGAGGCCTTCAAACAAAAAATGCTTAATAGTTATACTCATAACTTACCAATGATAAATTATCAACCTGTACGAACACCAAAGGTACCTAATACAAAACATATTGCTATTTTAATTAATGAATTACAGCTTGAAGAGGATTATTCTAATCTAACTATTAATATAGACGATTTATATATTCCTTTAAAATATTTCATTAATAACAACTACTCCTCTATAATCTCTAGCTTGACTAAAAACTATACTGTCTTTGTATACTTGCCAAATATTATTCGAGATACTTTTCTAGACAAACTAGATTTTTCAAAAATTTTTACAAATAGTATTGGCGGTTTTGTAATTTCTAATCTTTCACAATTAGAAACATTAAAACGTTATAAGTTTGATAAATGTAAATATATAGGAAACTATACTCTAAATGTCTACAATGACGAATCCATTCAGTTTTTAAAGCAATTAGGCATAGATAATGTTACAGTTTCTCCAGAGCTAAACATCAAAGAATTGAATGATTATTTAAAAAATGAAAAAATAATTGTATTTGGTAAAATACCAGTAATGACAAACCAATATTGTTATTTAGGCAAATCAACCAAATGCTCACCTCTATGTGATAGAAAATGCCTAAATGGTAAAAAATATTTTATCGAGGATAAATTTGGCTCGAAATATAGAATTATCCCCGACCCTACAACTACAATAACCACTATGTATTTCGATAAAGAAATAAATTTAAAACTAAAGGAATTGCAAAATATTAGGTTTGACTTTTTAGACGAAAATATTGAAGAAATCAATAAAATAGTAAAGACCACTTTTTAAGTGGTCCTTTCTTTTATTCATCTTTAAATATTTCTTCTGCTTTTTTCTTTTCTCCAGTTTTACGATCAACAAAAGTATATCCCGTAATATCTATAAACTCTGTATCTTCGACACTAGTATTTAGAAAAGAAATATTGAATGTATATTCTATTTTGCTATTTGAAATATGCATTATTGCTTTTTTTGGTACATAAGATTTTTGGCTAATCCAGTATTCTCTTTTGTGCCCATCGTCTATGTATTTTAAATAAAAACACTTTTCCCCATCAATCTTAGAATATCCGCACAAAAGTTTTAGGGCTAATTATTATTTTTATTAATTCAGAAGGTGATTTATAGAATCCTGGAATAAAGTTGGCAAATGTAGTTTTTGTAGCTACACCAGTAGCTTCATTTATATCATTCATATCTACATCAGAAATTGTTTTATTCTTTTCATCAACTACAAAGAAATACTTCTGATTAGTCCATTTAAACACCCCATTAGAAGCAATACTCTTACCCCTTCCATTTCTATAGAAGCTTGTAGTTTTCATAGTAGTATCATTAATTTTTGTTTCTATAACCATAGAGTAATTATCTTTTGAAATATTTTTAATGGTTTCATCGTGAATTTTGTTAAAAGTAAAATACTTGTGCACTACGCTTAATATATATAATATAAAAACTAACAAAATTATTCTTTTGATAATTTTGATTTTACTTTTCTTTTTACTCTTCTGTTCCATTTTTTCCTCACTACTAACTCGTTATTTTTCTAACTTATGAAAAACTTTCTTTCCTTTTTTTAGTATTGCATATCCCTCAGAAAAATCAGAATCACTTAATCTATATGAAATATCTTCAATTTTATTATCATTCAAAGTAATACCACCTTGGCTTATTAGTGTTTTGGCTTGTCCTTTTGATGGCGCTATACCTGTCAAAACAATAGCGTCTAATATTGAAATATTAATATCATTTAGTTTTGTTGATGGCATATTATCTGTGTTTCCACCATTTCCAAATAAAGCATTAGCAGCTTCTTCTGCTTTTTTAGCTTCTTCTTCGCCATGAATTAGTTTTGTTATTTCAAATGCAGCAATCTTTTTAGCTTCATTTATTTGCTCACCAGGTAGATTAGAAAGCTTTTCTACTTCTTCATCTGGAAGAAATGTAAGTAGACTTAGCACTTTTCTAACTTCTGTATCACCAATATTTCTCCAATACTGGTAAAAATCATATGGTGAAGTTTTTTCTGGATTAAGCCATAACGCGCCTTTAGCTGTTTTTCCCATCTTCTTTCCTTCAGCAGTAGTTAATAATTTGAATGTAAGACCATAGCACTCATCTTGGCTCATCTTACGAATAAGCTCAACTCCGCCAATAATATTAGACCATTGGTCATTTCCACCTATTTGAAGTCTACAATTATATTTTTCATGTAAGTAATGAAAATCATAGCTTTGAAGTAACAAATATCCCATTTCAAAGAATGTAAGACCTACTTCCAATCTGTTTTTATAACACTCTTGAGCAATCATTCTACTAACAGTAAACTTGCTTCCTATTTCTTTCATGAATTCTATATAGTTTAAATCTAATAACCAATCTTTATTATTAACAATAATTGCCGCATTATCACCCTCGAATGAAACAAATCTTTCAGCTTGCTTTTTTATCTGGTTTACATTTTCATCAAGTTGTTCTCTAGTAAGCATTTGTCTCATATCAGTTCTTCCAGATGGATCCCCTATTGCTGCAGTACCACCACCCATAAGAATTATTGGCTTGTGACCCGCTTTTTGAAGTCTTGATGCTACCATCAAAGCAACAAAATGTCCAATATGCATACTATTTGCTGTAGGATCTATTCCAATATAAAAACTTGTTGGTTCATCCATAAGTAGTTTTCTAAGCTTTTCATCATCAGTAGTTTGTTCTATGTATCCTCTTTCTTTTAATTCACTTAATATATCCTTCATTTAAACTTCCTCCTAAAAAAAATCATTAAAATTCATATAATATAATAAGAATTTTAATGACTATATTTTTATACACTAAATTAATACCTATCTAGGCTTCTGTATCATCGCTTATTTCACTTATTATATTTGACAAATCGTCTTTAACATATATATCTTTAAATTCATCATAGCCCAAATATCGATTTAAATTCTTTGCACTGATACCAGTATTAGATGAAATTTCAGTTTTAGAAACTCCATTTACATAGCTATCAGAAAAGAAATTCTTTAATTTACCTAATTCGGCAATATCTTTTTTCTCACAGTCCTTGCACACATCAGTGTTTGTAGTTAAAAACATTCCACAACGTACACATCTTCTAAGTTCCATAATTCTCATTCCTTTCTGTAAGGCAAATATAATTTGAATAAATCAAAATTTTGGCCTTTAAAAATATACCCATATTCTACCATAGAAAAAAATAAAAAGATATAATTTTTTTAAAAATATTTATGCCTTTTTTATAAGAGCTTTAGTTTTTTCTTTCAAAAATTGTATAATTGCCACTATTATATATGAACTAATCCAAGTAATAGGAATTGATAAAGCTAGATATAGTAACTCTCTTGGTAATGTCCCTATCTTATCAAATTTATATAAATCAACCTTCGCTATAAGTAAATAATGAACTAAGTAAATACCAAATGTTTTTTTGCTAAGACCATAGATTATTTTATTTAATCTCTCACTTTTTAGTTCTAATGAATATAGAAAAATAAATAATGAAATACCTGAAAATACGTTTAGTACAGTATAACGCCATTCTAAAAAGTTGTCTCTTCCTGTTATATTATAAAATGAATTTACAACCATATAATGATTTTCTATTTTGTATCTAATAATGTTAATCAAAATGAAAGCTATAATAGATCCGATGCAAAGTTTTTTATTATTTTTTATTTTGTCTTTATTGATAAATAATTCATATCCAAGGAGTACATATATCAATTCTCTATCAACATATTGCATCAAAGCTATATTACCAAATGGAAATGTTACAAACTTTTGAATGTCAACTAATAACATGCCAACAATACCAAAAGCTATTATCATTCGACGAGCTAATCTTGGATTTTTATCATCGCTACATAAAAGCCAAATAATTGGTACCCACAATATAATTTTTATGTATGAATATATATACCACAAATGAGCACACAAACTATTGATAGGCACTACATCAGCTTTTAGAATACTTTCTAGTATTCCACTAAGGTTTAAATTGGTAAATGCATTCTTTAAACACCATAAAAAGCTTTCTTTATTGATAATAAACATATAAAATATTTGTGCAAACACTACATATATAAAGCTTGGAATTATAACTTTAAAAAAAGTACTTTTAATTATACGTTTATATTCCCTACCATTTATGATAAAAAAACCTGTAATCATAAAAAATAAAGGGACACCATCAGTAAAAAAGCATTTTTCAATCAACCTACTCCAATCCACCTCATGGTAGTATTCATTAAACACTTGCAAAGAAAGATGCGTTGCAACAACTAGTATACATGCAACCACTCTTATTAAATCAATTGAATAATCTCTTTTTATTACCTTTTCATTATTTTCTTCTGACATTTTTTAATCCTTTTTATCTTAAAATTTGTTTAATAGTTGCCTTTTTATTTTCATATTTTAAATCTATAATTGCGCCATTAATTAATGAAATTTGTGGTGAAACATGTCCAACATCTGCATCATATATAACTGGTATATTTAAATCATCTAATAATTCGTGTAATACTTCAACAAAAGTAATATCACATATTTCTTCAATACTAAAAGGCCTTCCAAAAATTATTCCGTTACAATATTTAAAATAATTAGCATTTTTTAATTGCCATAATGTTCTATAAAAATCTGGTGTATTAAATTCATAACAGTCAAAAAACCAAACGAATCCATCTTCTCTATATTTTTCAAGGTAATTATTAACATTGTCATACTTAGTACCTACGTAGAATTTAATACTATCTAAGCAACCTCCCAACAATCTTCCCTTTATATTTGCGTCTTCATCTTTTAATGATTTCCACTCTACTTTTCCATTTAAATAGTATGCGTGTCTAACATTTTCTTCTTGTGTGCTATCAATCCACTCCTTTTCATACATATCAAATGAATGTTGCGTAACATCTTCGCCAGACATAATTTTCAAAGAATCTGTTAAACTAACATGAAGAGGAATCATTGCATAATCTTTTATAGTCTGTGCGTACATGCCAGGGATATTAAGTAAGGTATTAAAAATAAAACTAATACCTGTGCAGTCTGAATACCCTTGAGTCCATTTAGGAGGTAAATTTTTTATTTTCTCTAAATCTAAATAATCATATATCTCACAAAGGAATTCTCCTCCTGTAGCAAATATAATTAGTTTTACCTCAGGATTCTCATATAGAGACATGAATTCTTCTGCTCTTGTTTTAGCATCACTGCTTCTTAATCTATAATCCGTCCTAACTGATGGTGTTTCTATGACTTTATATCCCATTTCTTCTAGTGCAATTTTTGCATAGTTAAGCCTTTCAACTTTATCTTGTCTCACAATACCGCAAGAAGGAGCACATATACCAATGGTATCACCTTTTTTTAAATACTCTGGATATCTCATTTTACCTCCATATTTAAAATTTCTTCTTTAAGTTCTTCTATAATGTTGTCTTCTCTAATTTTTCTAACTACTTCACCTTTCTTAAATAAGATTGCTTCGCCATTTCCTCCAGCAATGCCAATATCAGCTTCTCTTGCTTCTCCTGGTCCATTTACTGCACATCCCATTATTGCAACCGTAATATCTTTATCAAGAGTTTGTAGAAATTTTTCCATTTTCTTTACAATTGGAATCATGTCGTATTGAATCCTTCCGCAGGTTGGGCAAGAAACTAGTCTAGGACTATTCTTGTATAATCCACAGTCCTTAAGAATTTCTTTACAAACTGGAATCTCTTCTGTTGGATCATCTGAAAGTGAAACTCTTATTGTATCTCCGATTCCTTCTCTAAGCATCACTCCTAGCCCTATGCTAGACTTTATCGTTCCAGAAAAAGCTGTTCCTGCTTCTGTAATTCCTAGATGAAGAGGATATTTAAATGTATCTGCTGCTTTTTCATATGCTTCAATACACATATCTAAGCTTGAAGCTTTAAGAGAAATAGCTATATCATAAAAATCTAATTTTTCTAAAATTTCAACGTGTCTTTTGGCACTTTCTATCATTGCATCACTGCATGGTCTTCCATATTTTTCTAATATATCCTTTTCTAACGAACCTCCATTGACACCAATTCGTATTGGAATATGCTTTTCTTTGCAAATATCAACAACTGATTTGACCTTATTTTCATCGCCAATGTTTCCAGGGTTAATCCTTATTTTATTTGCACCAGCTTTTGCAGCCTCTATGGCAATATTGGCATCAAAATGAATATCCGCAACAATAGGGATATTTATCATTTCTTTTATCTTTTTGATAGCTTTAGCATCTTCTATATCTAGACAAGCAACACGTACTATCTCACATCCTAGTCTCTCTAAGCTAAGTATCTGATTTACTGTCTTTTCTATATCTTTTGTTTTGGTATTACTCATAGATTGAATAACAACTTTATTTTGACCTCCTATTTGTACTCCTCCAACAAATATTGGTCTTGTATTCTCTCTCTTATACATACTAGCCCCCAAAATAACTTTTTTGAATTTTATCACATTATTCTAAAAAAATGAATATATTTGCAATTATTGAAAATGGAACACACATTACGCATCATAATTTGCAGAACAATATGTACACAAAATACTTCTAAGCCCCAAATCAATATCAATTTTTGCAGTTTTATAATTATAATCAAGTTCCACAAATTCATCAAGTAATTTTCTTAACACTTTTTCATCAAAATGTCTCAATTGATTTTTATATTTGTTAACAAGAAATGTTTGATTTGGTTTAATCCCAAGTTCGATTGCAATATTTTGACCATTTTTGTTAGCTTCAGCACATAAATATAGTTTCTTGAAATGAGTATATAATGTTTTTAAAATCACAAGAATTTCTATCTTTTGATAGATTAATTCATCAAGAACTATCAAAGCCTTATCTATTTTTTTATTTGCTAAGTTATCTGTCAAATCAAAAATTACACTATCAATTTGTTTAATTGCAAGATTATCAACACTTATTTTATCAATCTTTCCTTCTGCTCCTGCATATTCTATTAATTTTCTAATTTCATTTATAAGTACTTCTAAATTAGTGCCTGATCTTTCTATTAAGTATTCCAATGTACCATCATCAACACCAACTTTATACATAGCACATATTTGCTTTAATCTATTTTTAAGTTCTGGAATTTGTAACTCTTGAATCTCACATATAGTTCCAATCTTTGAAATTAATTCAAATACGCTGTTATTATCTGCAGATTGTTCAATAAACACAATAATTACATTTTCGCTAATAAACTCGACATTGTCTTTCTCGCTAAAATAATTAAAAATTCTTTCTTGTTCTGGAGTAAGTGTTTTCCTTCTACCATCCTTTTTAAATAATCCAGAATTTCTTACTAAAATCAATTTTTTATCATATCCAAAAGCTGGCATTTCAATGTCTGAAATTAGATTATTTATGTTAGTATCATCGATTAAAATATAATTAATTCCCTGAACTAATTCACCAAATTGCTTTTTTATTTTATTGACTGCAGTCTGTACTAAGTATTGTTCATCTCCATAAAGTAAATAAATAGAATTTAAAGATTTGGAAATGTCATTTATTAATGAATTATAATTCGTCTTCATACTTTCACCTAATCCTTTATTATTGTTCAAAAATGTCATCATCCTCAAACATAGTATCAAAATTCTCAACCTCACCATCATCTGATGAACTATCTTCTTCAGCCACATTATCTTGTCCGCCTGTAGTCGTCGTCACGTCATCATTTGGAGTAATCGTGTTATTTGAATTAGGCCCTATGTTATATGTAGTTTCTTTTTCTACAGTATTATTTGTAGAGAAATTACTGTTTTGATTGCTTGAATCATCATTATTAATTGTATTTTTAAATGTTTCAATTATTTCTTGAACTGGTAACTCATCGTTTTGATTTTGGGTTGTTTCGACCACACTTTCATTTCGTGGTGTATTACTTTCAGAAGAACTTGTATTATTATTCGAAGTTGCTTCTATAGGCCTCATACTACTTCCAGAATGTTTATTACATTCAACTTCTGGAATAGTCCCCTTTAAAAAATACTCTTCATAAGTATTTTTGCAACCACTATTTGCAATTAAAAATGTATCTTTACATATCTTTACTGCCTCAACATCACTTGGTACATCAAATTTTTTAGATTTCATTCCACTATGAATTCTCTTCATTACATTGGACCAAATCAAGCCCGAAGGATTTTTTCTATTAAAACTAATTGTTTCATTTTTATCAAACCCAAACCAGGTAGCTGCTGTATAATATGGAGTAAATCCACAAAGCCATCTATCATATTCTTCATTCGTTGTTCCAGTTTTAGCAGCAACATCCATGCCTTCTATTTTACAATATCTAGCAGTGCCCTGTGCTCCATTAACAGGTTCTTCTAAAAGCGATTTAACAATATATGCAACTTCTTTCGGGTACACTCTTTTCTTTTTTTGGTATGCTTTAACTATAGTCTTACCATTTGAATTCTCAACCCTTTCATAAAATATAGGTTCAATATAAATTCCATCATTTGCTATAGTACTGTAGGCAGCAGCCATTTGTATAGGGCTAATTCCCTTATCAAGTCCACCAAGTGCAAGATTTAAATTGTTATCAACTTTGGTTAAAGTAGTTATTCCCATATTTTCCATATACTTTATAGACTTTTTTGGAGTAATTGTTTCCATCATTTTAACAAATGGAATATTTTGAGATGACTCAACTGCTTGCCTTAATGTAATTTCTCCTCTATATTTATTGTAGTCCTTTGGCGAGTAGCCTTCTTCAGTTCCATTATCAAAAGTAGTTTCTTCATCTACTATTTTTGTAATAGGAGTATATAGTTTTAAATCTATAGCTGGTATAAGAACAGAGATAGGTTTTCCTGCAGAACCAGTTTGACGTGTAGACTGTGTAGCACGATTTAGTCCTCTAGATTCAGTCTTTTCTCCACTGCCTCCAACGCACCCTACCACCTTTCCTGTATTATTTTCAATAATCACCATTGCAAGTTGAGAATATACGTCATTCTCTTTCTTTGACTTTAACAAATACTTCTTTTGCTTTGCTTCATTCTCAATAGTTTTTTGAATAGATGGTGTTTCTGTACTATAGATTTTTAGCCCTGACATGTTTATGTAGTTTTCCGCAAACTGCTGTGAAATCTTTTTCTTTTTTGAAATGTCTTGAACAACTTCAATAATTAAACTATCAGTATGATATGAATAGATTCCATCTGATTTTTCTTTTTCAATATTTCCCTTTTTAAACTTTAATCCAGCATCTATCTCAGCCTTTGCAGAATTGTATTCATCTTCTCTAATGTAGCCTAATTCAAGCATTTTTTTAATTACTGCATTAGCTCTAATTCTTATTTTTTCTTTGTTTTTTTCTTGTACAGCTTTGTCTTCATCAAACGGATTATATGAATTAGGTGAATTATTTATACCAGCCAAAAATGCACACTCCGCTAATGATAATTTGCTGATATCTTTATTAAAATAATACTCGCTTCCAGCTCCAACGCCATAAACATTTGGCCCGACATAAATAATATTCAAATAGGAATTAATAATTTCTTCTTTGGTCATAATTCCTTCAATTGCAAATGCTCTAAACCATTCCTTCACTTTTCTACTGACCTTAGAAGAATTATCCCCAGTTATATTCTTAACAAGCTGCTGAGTAATACTACTTCCGCCAAAAGAAGATGACCCCATATTTTTTATATATGATAAAATAGCGGCTCCTGTTCTTGGCAAATCTACACCATTATGCTTATAAAACCTTTGATCTTCAATCGATATATAGGCATCAACTAAGTTTTCAGGTAATTGTTTATATGAAACATTTTTTATAATACGTGTATTACCAAGTATAGCAATTACATTATCCTCTGTATCATATACCTTGGACGGCTCATTTTTTACAATGTCTCTAACAATTATCTGCCACCTATAAATCCCAACAGCCACTCTTATAGCTGCTAAAAATATACAAATAAGTATTATCACAAGAAAAACTTTAAGCTTTTTAAAGCTTGTTTGTGAATAATCGGTATTTTTATTATCACTTATTCTATTTGCTTTGTTCGATTTATTTACTCTATTCTTTCTTTTTATATTATTTTCTTTATTATCTTTTTTCTTCAAATGTAAATCTCCTTTTATACCATATTTATATCACAAAATAAAAAAAAGAACAAATTAACATTAGGTGAAATGCAGAGCACCTTCCTATAAAAGAACAAAAGGGGACATTACGCAATACTGAATAATATTATTTTTCGTCAAATGTCCCCGTCTTTGTTCGCAGTGCGCCAAATTTGCGTAGCAAATTTGTGTGCAAAATTGCCGAAGGCTTTATTTTATAGGGAAGTGCGAAGCA
>Ga0247611_10006046_pt1 | contig 15679 bp, 8 predicted proteins | sample 177DNAGHGhighgp2_FD_192422 | JGI IMG/M metagenome (GOLD analysis project Ga0247611, IMG submission 192422) | Sheep rumen microbial communities from Palmerston North, Manawatu-Wanganui, New Zealand - 1770 DNA GHGhigh gp2 | ecosystem: Host-associated > Mammals > Digestive system > Stomach > Rumen ...
TAATCTCCTTAAATTCGCCTGACCCGATGCCAACAAATATATTCCTTGAACAGTTAGCCCAGCGCTTGGACGGCGACCTGAAGGCGTTAGACCAGGCGCAGGAGACCCTGCGCTCCATGCTGGACAGAAAACTGTGGGAGCTGAGGGATACAGACGGAACGCTGCCCCCGGATATCGAGCAGATTGAGACGATGCTGGATCGCTCTAACGTCTTCTACCGCTATATCACGCTCACCGACCGCTGGTGGACCCGTTGTACGGGTTATATGGTTGGATTCATGAACGATGATAATACCCCCGTTCTGCTCAAGCCCGGCTTCACGAACTATACCTTCATCCACCCGAAGACCGGTCAGGCCATGACGGCCAGCAGGCATGCCGACCTGCTGGCGAAGAAGGCGATGATTACCTGCCAGCCTTTCTCGGAAGGTCAGCTGACCGTCAAGGAAATGCTGTGCTATGCCGCTCACCGCCTCTGCAAGTACGACTGGCTTTACAGTCTGATGGCCTGCGTCGGTGTGACGCTGCTGACCATGTTCACGCCTTACGTGAGCAAGCTGATTTTCTCGGAGGTCATCCCCTCAGGCGACATCGGACTGATCGTCCCCATCGCCACGCTGCTTCTCAGTGCTGCCGCCGGACTGGTGATGGTACAGGTAGCCCGTGACCTCGTGGTGGTGCGTATTAAAGATAAGGTGGAGTATGCGTTGCAGATAGCCTTGATGTCGCGCCTGCTGCTGTTGCCGGCCTCGTTCACCAAGCAGTTTGCACCCGGCGACCTCTCCAACCGCCTGCTGTCGCTGTCGCGCGTCAGCTCCAACCTGACGGCAGGCCTCCTGTCCACCATCCTGACCTTCCTGTTCACCGGCATCATGCTCATCCAGTTCTTCCTCTATGGCGGTCCGCTGCTCTACACCGGCGTCATCGTCATCTCCATACAGATTATCGCCATCTTGCTGGTCTTCTATTATACACGTCAGGTGCAGCTGAACGTCAATGCGGCCAGCTCGCATCTCGTCGGTACGCTCTTCTCGCTGTTCTCGGGAATCCAGAAACTGAAGACCACCGGGGCGGAGTTCCGTGCCTTCAACCAGTGGACCAAGGCTTACGCTCCTTCTGAGATGTACAGCAGCCGCCAGCCCTTGGCCAGCTTCTACGTGAACAGCATCAGCTACTGCCTTAAGCTCCTGCCTATGATAGTGACGATGGCAGCGGCCTGGTACTACCAGCTGTCGCTCTCCGACTACATCGCCTACTGTGCCGTACTGGGAATTGTCTGCGGCGCAGTCCTTCAGTTGCAGACCATCGTCAAGGTCGTAGCCCGCCTGTTGCCGGAGATGCAGCTCTGTCGTCCCATCCTCGCCGCCGAGACGGAGGTCAAGGCAGACAGTCATGTGGTCAAGAGCATCACCGGTCGCATGGATATCCGGGCCTTGAAGTTCCGCTATGCCGACGACATGCCACTGCTCTTCGACGGTCTCGACCTGACCATCAACAGCGGCGACTATGTGGCCTTGGTCGGAGCGTCTGGCTGTGGCAAGAGCACGCTGATGCGTCTGATGATGGGACTGGAGAAACCCCAGTCGGGCTCGGTGTTCTACGACCAGTACGACATCGCCGACATCAACCTGCGTAGCCTGCGCCGCTACTGCATCGGCATCTGTATGCAGGACGGCCAGCTCATCGAGGGTACCATCCGTGAAAACATCCTCTTCAACAACCCGTTGCTGACCGATGATGATGCCTGGGAGGCAGCGCGCTTGGCGGCACTCGACGGCGACATCCGCAAGATGCCGATGGGCATGGACACACCCATCACACCCGATGGCCGTGGGGTTTCCGGCGGTCAGCGCCAGCGCATCCTCATTGCCCGCGCCGTAGTCAGGAAGCCGAAGGTGCTCTTTCTCGACGAGGCGACGTCGGCCCTCGACAACATCAGCCAGCACGTCGTTGTCGACAACCTGGCTAAAATGACCTGCACGCGCATCGTTATTGCCCACCGCCTGAGTACCATCCAGCAATGCAACCGCATCATCGTGCTGAAGGATGGCCGCGTTGCTGCCGACGGCACTTTCCAAGAACTACAGGCACAAGGCTATTTCCCTGAAGAGGAGTAGTATGATTAACTCATTCGTAACATTTATATTTACCAATAAAACAAGAATATGACGCACATTGGGGGGCTTCCCCTGTGTTCAAGTATAAACTTAAAATACACTAGAAATGACTACTATGACAGATTACTCCGAGAAGAACATGAGACAAGATTCCGTCAAGACCAGTGCAGACCTCGTGGTCTATGGCAAGATTTTCACTGCCCAAAACAATCAGATTGTCGAAGCCTTTGCCGTGAAAGACGGCAAGTACGTCTATGTAGGCGACAAGGCAGGTGCAGAAGCCTTTGTGGAAGAGGGTAGGACAGAGGTGGTGGACTATACCGGCAAGGGCCTGGTGATGCCCAGCTGTGGCAACGGCCACGCGCATTATTCGACCGGTGTTGCCCTGCCGATCATCGGTACGGTGGTCCTCGGGACTACGCCCGACACGTTCCTGAACGAGATACTTCCCGCCGCCGTCAAGAAGGCTCGTGAAGCCAAGGCGACGGTCATCTTCGGTTTCGGTTGGAATTACCACACCTTCAGAGACCATATTCCTACTCGCCAGCAGCTGGATGCTATCTGCAGCGATATCCCTATCTACTTTGCCGACGATGAGGGCCACAAGGGCATTGCGAACACCATTTGTCTCGTTAAAGCCGGCATCATGAAGGCCGACGGCACGGTGCTCAAGAAAGACAAGGATATCCGTGGCGGCGAGATTGTGATGGGTGCCGACGGCACGCCTACCGGTTTCCTGAAAGAACAAGCCGGCACGTACACCCGTTTCTATCTGGACAATGAGAACCTATATCCCGTCGACGTGGCAAAAACGGTCATCCCGCAAATCCAGGAGCATCTGTTGTCCGAGGGTTACACGATGTATATCGATGGCTGGGGTAACTATTTCAACAACTACAACTTCTTCAAGGCTGCCCAACAGCTCGACCAGGCAGGCAAGATGAACTTCGTACTCGGCCTGACCTACGAGGTGGAAAGCTGGATGGATGTGGAAGAGGCGCTGAAAGGGGCCGCTGATGTCCAGCAGTATGCCACTACCCGCGTCAAGACCAACTGGCTTAAACTCTTCATGGACGGAACGGTCGAAGGCGGTACCGGATTCGTCGATCCGCTATATCCTGACGGTCACCAGGGCCTCGCCAACTGGACGGAAGAGGAACTGACAGACATCACGCGCCGGACGAATGCCAAGGGCATCACCATGCATATCCATACCATGGGCAACAAGGCCGTCAATTATGTGGTCAGCGCCTATGCCAATGGCGGCAGGGACGAGCTGCGCAACACACTGGTACACGTGCGTAATGTCAATGCCGAGGACTATCAGCGCATGGCCGACCATAACATGTATGTCGTCTCAGGCATGCTCTGGCATCATTGCCCCAGCTGGGCAGCTGACTATGTCCGTGAGCATGGTCTGGCTCCTGTAGGCGTAGAGGACAAGTCGTATCCAATGAAGTCCTATTTCGATAAGGGCATCCACATGACCTCTCATTCCGACTTCCCTGCAACGAGCGGCAGTCCCGACGACCCCTTCGGCATCATGGAGATTGCCGTGACGGGTGTCATGGCCGGCGAGAACGGCACCCCCTGGTGGCCCGAAGAGTGCATCACCCGCGAACAAGCCATCGAGTCGCTCACCATCAACATCGCCAGGCAGATGCTTATCGATAATGAGCGCGGTAGCGTCAGCACGGGCAAATATGCCGACTTCCTGCTGGTCAACAAGGATGTGCTGACCTGCCCGGTGACAGAGATCCACGAGGCCAAGCCCGTTGCCACCTACTTCGAAGGCAAAAAGGTATTCTCGATGTAAATAACAAGCAAAATCTATTTTCCACAAGATTGGAAGGATATCAGCGACCGCAACAAGTTTGTCATGAACATCAGCGACTTGCGCATCCGCCATTTCGTCAGTCTTTATCGCGAGGCTGTCGCTAATCAGCGGTCTCTCTCTTTGGCACGATTTTTGTTAGATGTTATTGTATCTAATAACATAAATCTATGAAGATAGAAATTGAAATAGAAAAATCGGAAGAAGGCCTGGACCAGATTATTCAGGCAGCAGTCTTGTTTGAAGAGAATCGTTATCTGGAAGCTGTCAGAACAAAGAACATGACAGAACACGAGATGATGCATTTGACGGAGGATGTCAAGCTATGGCACAGCCGAATGCGTAAGGAATCGCTGAAACTGGCAGCTTTCTCTGATAAGTTTCTCGATGAGTTTGCAACAGACAACAATCGTCGTTTCCAGGATGCCTACGAGATGTTTAGCAAGGTGCGCAGTACCATTGCTGGTTCGCGCAAGATGTTCAAGAAGTTTTGCATGAGAATGATGAAGAACCCCAGCAATCCGAATGCCAGTCGTTCGGTATATGACCGTTCTATTCTTTCTGCCCATGTCGTTAGCCGTGACTTGTTTGGCATCCAGTCCTATAACGACAAGGTGCAAACACTCTACGAGGAGATGAAAGATTTTTTCACGACACTGGTGTTGACATTGGCACTGTGCCACCGCATGATACGCGATGAAAAAATCATCAGACAAGATGCTGCCCGCTGCCTTGATATCTATCGGAAATGCCGTGCAGATATTCTTTCGAGCGCCCGTCTGTTCGCTAAGACCTTCGACGTGAAGGAAAAAACTGCTTCTGAAAGCGAACTGATAGAGCGTCGTAAGAATGCCAAGAGCCTTCAGGAGTGGGCTCAGAAGAATTACCACCGCATGAACAAATCAGAGCAAATGACCCTTGTAGCTTATGAGGTCATCAGCGAGGGTACTCGTCAGGGCATGTCAAAGGATGAATCGCTGTTATGGCCCGATAATCCTGATATGGTAAAGAATGTGAAGAATGCACTTGCCCTTCTGGACGCCATGTTGCCTGCGGACAAGAGGAATATTGATGGCTATACTCTGCTGAAATTCATCAAGTGGTGTAAGGTGAGCGAGAAGAATGAGCGCAAATTATACGAATACATCAAGGCTAATTATTCTGGCACCAAACATATTGTAGGGTGGACACAGGTGTTCAATGTCAGAAAAGACTATAATGATATTCCTGATGAAAAATTGGCCGAAGCCTTTGAAAAAGACCTCAAGAACTTACAAGAAGTGGCTGCGTAAGATATTTTTAACAGTTGCGATTGAATGGATTTTCGTCATGGAAATCCATTTTTTATTCAATTTTCGGACCCGATGATTTAATATCCTGCCATATTGAACAAAAGAGTAGATGTCCATTCAATTATTATTCCAGCTATCATTCAATGTCTCGCGAGAAGCGTTCAGCCTGGTCGTTATGAGCCGTTCAGTCTTCTGGAAACCAATAAAATACGTGTTCATATGATTATTGGAAAACGTTTTTGGGATTCACCACTTTTTCATACCTTTACACCAGTTTTTGAGACGTGAAGCCGCACGTTGAACAAACAGTGGTAAATCAGACACTGACGGCAAAGTAAACCTGAGACCACATTTCCCTTAATAAGAAAAAGAAAATGGGAAATAATGATTTGTTACAACGAGTCTATGACGCCACTCGTGGCGGACTGGACATCATCACCGATCTGCTGCCGGCAGTCGATGATGCAGTGATTAACCTGAAGAAGGCGTTTCGCTTTCGACCCGATGAGCGTACGCCGTCGGCTCACCTCTATCCGCCCGACAAGAAGCGTCCTTACTGGCACGTAAAGGACTTTGGCATGGGTGAAGGCGGTGGATTCTTTTCGCCTATCGCCCTTTATATGTGGGATCGAGGTTATGGCCAGGACAAGTTCCGCATGGCTTTGGAAGAGTTGGCCGAACGCTACGGGGTGCAGGAGGTGCTTACAAGCAGTACCAACAAACCCGACATCGAACAGCGTGCGGCCCGTCCGGACGAGATTGGGGCCATGCCACGCATCACTCTGTTCGAGAGCTTAGGCGGCATTGACCTCAGCTGTTGGGGCGCCAACGTCAGGCAAGAGCACCTGGAAACCTACGGGTGGAAGGGCGTCAGCGAGGTTGCCATTACTTATGGCGACAAGGTCATCGTGCGCAAACCTACACCCACGTACCCTATCTTTGCGCAGCAGTGCGACTATGTTGACGAGCAGGGACAGCCGCAGGTCTTCTACAAGGTCTATGAGCCGCGCAACCCTGACAAGGCTCACCGTTTTCTCATCACAGGCAAGAAGCCGCAGAGCTACATCTTTGGCCTTCAGGCTGTGCGCCAACGCTTCCAGGAGCAGGGTGAGGAGAAACTGCCCGTGCTGCTACTTGTCAGCGGCGGTAGCGATGCCGTCACAGCCTTGAGTTACGGATATCCGTCCGTATGGCTTGACAGTGAGACGAAGGGGCTGTCTGACTTCGATTACAATGTGTTGATGAAGTACACCAAATGGCTGGTGAACATTCCTGACGTTGATACGACGGGCATCAAGGCCGGTCAGCAGCTTGCCCTCACACATCTCGGCATCCACACGGCTTGGCTCACGCAGAGCGACATGGGCGGTCTGCACGACAATCGTGGACGCCAGTGCAAGGACCTGCGTGACTACTGCCGTCTGAACCCTTCGAAGAAGGCGATGGACACGCTTGTGAACCGTGCTGTCAAGGCGAAGTTCTGGTCAACGCACGAGAACAAGCTGGGACAGAAGGAGTATACGTTGAGTCTCACCTCGCTCAACTACTTTCTGGAACAGAACGGCTTCTTCACGCTGAAGGACGAAACGCGCCGCGAACCAGTCTACATCCGTATCAACGGCATCATCGTCGAGCACATCACGGCCAAGACCATCGTTGGCTTCCTGAAGAGCTGGATGGAGCAGCAGGGACTGCCCAAGGCCCTGCAGGACAAAGTGCTGCGCAGTCGCGACCTGCCTACCAACAATATCAGCACGTTGCGCGAACGCGACGACCTGGACTTCAGCCGTGCTACGGCCACATCGCAGCGTTTCTACTTCCGCAACTGCTGGGTAGTGGTGACGGCCGAAAAAGTGGTCGTCCACCGCTATTCCGAGTTCGATGGTCACTACGTCTGGCAGGACAGCATCATCCAGCACGACTACCGTCCAATGCCCGACATGTTCACCGTCACTACCGATGAGGAAGGCCGCTACAACGTCGACATCGCCCAAGATGTCGAGCTGAGCAACCTGCTGAAGTTCCAGATCAACACGTCGCGTCTCTATTGGCGCAAGCAAGATGAAGGCGGGCTGGAGTTGACCGACGATGAAACGGCAGAACAGAACCTTAGTCTTGCCAGCAAATTGGCCAACTATGGCTATCTGCTTTCCGGCTACAAGTCAGAGTCTGAGGCATGGGCTACCATCTGCATGGATAGCACCATGGCCGAGAACGTCGATGAGTGTAACGGCCGTAGCGGTAAGTCTTTTTACGTCAATGCTGCAGCCACGATGGCGAAGACCTTCAAGATTGATGCCGGCACGACCTCGTTCAGAGATCCGCGCTTCATCTTCGACGGTGTGACCGAAGATACCTCGTTGGTGTTCATCGACGAGTGTCCGCTCAAGTTCAACTACAACTTCATCTACGGCATGGTCAGCGGTGACTTCCGTGTGGAGGAGAAGAACCGCCACTCGTTCGTCATTCCCTTTGCCCAGAGTCCGAAGTTCGTCCTGGCCACCAACTTCACCCTCTCGCGTCACGATCCTTCGACCGAAGGACGCATCTGGCCTTTGCCTTTCAGCGACTACTACCACGTGCAAACCCCGAAGAACGACTACCGCGAGTCGCGCTCCATCCGCGATGACTTCGGCAAGAACCTGATGGGTACGGAGTACGATGAGCATGACTGGCAGCTCGACCTGGCCTTCATGACACAGTGTGTACGCTTCTACCTGTCGCTGAAGTCTGGCCAGCGCCGCATCATGCCACCACTGAGCCGCATTGAGCGTCGCGAACAGATGGCAGCCGTGGGTAAGGACTTCCGTCAGTGGGCCGACGACTTCTTCAGTGAGGACAGCGGTCATCTCGACTGCGAGCTGAAAGCCGAGCAGGTCCTCAACGACTTCAACCAAGAGACCAAGTTCGGATGGTCGCCCAAGAATATTACGCAACATCTTAACACCTACTGTCAATTCGCTGAGCATATCCACTGTCTGAATCCCGTCACTATCACTCACAAGGAGCGGGATGGCGAGCGTTGGATCAAACGTGATGAGAACAATCAGCAGAAGGCCTATTATTATGTGCAGTCCGTCAAAGCTTTTGAAGAAGTTGCCAAGACGGAAGCCGTTCAGACCAATCTCCAGTTCGAATCCGATTCTTCTGAGGAGTGGACTGACAGTCAGCCGTTCTAAATCGCAAAACTCTCTTTCAAGGCCCGTCCCGAGTATATGCCAAAGCCTCTGGACGGGCTTTTTCATGTGTTGTTACAGATACAGATGCTACACTTCTTTGCTATTCTCCACCGCTAACTTCCTTATTCTTTTCTACTACCTTGATTTTTTGCATTTTAAGTGTATAAGTGTAACAAAAGAAAAATAGAAAAGACAAATGTTTGACTGACAGACATTTACCGACTAGCTGCCGTGTTACACTTCACGTTACACTTATGTTACACTTCTTATTTCCGCAATATGTGTAACACGTTTCGGCCATAAATCAATAACCCACCCTTATTCACCTATAACCCAGGGTTATTTGGAAATAAGGCAGCCTTATTGATCTTCATTTTTGCACATTTTTCTGCCCAAAATATTTGGTTTTCTCGCAGATTTTTCGTACCTTTGTAGTGTATTCAAAGGTAATCTAATACCTTGAAACACACACGGTTAACTTTATTTATTCACCTTTAAAACACACTACATTATGAACAAAACAACGAAAACCATTCTCCAGATCCTCGGGTACATCATCTCTGCCCTCCTCGGTGCTGCCGGCGGAGCCACGATGATGTAAAATTACACAAAAAGAAGCGTCCCTTTTGTGTAAAAATTAACATTTGACTATGGAAAACACGCGCTTCAAAATCTCTCAGTACGCCTGTGCGGTGCTGCTCATCGTGAGCAGCATCGCGATGGTGGCGTATCAGGTCGTCATGATCGACGATGTGTCTGGTGGGCTGCTGGTCTATGTGGCGCAGGCCTTCCTGCTCGTCGGCTCGATCTTCGGATTGGACTATTATGTAAAACTCATCAGCCGAAAAATCAATGAAAAACACAAGACTCAGTAAACACTTTCTTCTGGGCGAATTCCTTCGTCTGGATAAGTATCCGGACAACATCCCCACCATCTACCAGTTTGCCGCCCTGGTCTACGGCTGTCAGCACTTGCTGGAACCTGCCCGCGAGGCCATCGGATGCCCCATCATCATCAACTCCGGCTTTCGCAATCCTCGCGTCAACGCACTCGTTGGTGGTGTCAAAGGCTCGCAGCACCTCCTTGGCCAAGCTGCTGACATTCGCCCCAAGGACCCTCAGCAGTTCCAACGCCTGGTCAATTTTCTAAAAGCGAACGCTTACACCGACCAGCTATTAACCGGCCCTGGCTGGATGCACATCTCCTGGAAACCATTTGGAACACCCAGACATGATGTTCGGATTGGGTACTACAAATAATACAAAAATAATTGCGGAATTATTTGGACATTTCAGATATTTTTTGTATCTTTGTAGCATCATTAAGGGCGATGACAGGAGCGCTTGTTCAGACCCCTGTAGCCCCCTAACTTAGGGGGCAAATTAGCGGGAAGCAGTCACCCGATGTAGATGGCTGCAACGAGTTTCTAATACCATAAAAACACGACAAAGGTATGATTGAACTTTATTTGAGTAAGGTGGCCGAGACTTCGGAAACCGAACAGGCGGGCAAGCTGTATGCCCGAGTGAATTACAAGCAGGCGATGACCGTCAGCGACATGGCGCGCCACATGGCAGAGCACAACACGGTGTTCTCGGAGGGCTCGATTCTGGGCGTGCTGACCGACTTCGTGAAGTGCGTGCGCGAGCAGGTGTTGAACGGCAACACGGTGAAGATTGACAATCTGGCCATCTTCAAGGCTACCGTGGAGGCCAACGGCCTGGAGACACTCTACGACGCGCAGGCCGACAAGGTGGCGCAGGCTACGCTGGGCGAGCTGAAGGAGGGCGACAAGACCGGTCCTGCCGTGAAGACGGTCAAGCTGCTGGCTCAGTCGACTGGCGATCTGACCCGCGACGAGCTGAAGAAGGTGGTGAAGCTCAGCTGGACCGACAAGGCCAAGGCCGAGATTGCAGCCGCCAAGGGAAGCCTCACCCCCAGCCCCTCTCCAACGGGCGAGGGGAGTGGAAACACTGGCGGTAGCAACGGCGACAACACTGGTGGCAATACCGGAGGTGACAACGGTGGCGGCAGCGCCGGCTTCGAGACCGGAGGCTAAAAAGCCAGGAATGCAAGAGGTCCAGCTTCAGTTCAAACGAGGAGTCGGACCTCTTTTTTTATGGTGTCGAAGGCATGTGAGTTTCAAAATCTGCAAAAAGAGTTTCAAAATCTGCAAAAAGTGATTTTTTTCGCTCTTTTGCGGTTGTTTTTTAAAAATTATGTTTATCTTTGCAAAACAATGATAACTTAAAACATTATCAATAATAATAAATAAGGTTTAACTTAAAATGATTACAACATGAGAAAAATTAAATTTTGGATGCTGACCGCCATTTTTGCCTGCGGTGCGGCTATCGCGTTTACTTCATGTGTTGCTAACGAAGACAATGTTGGCTCAGATGCGACAGTGGAGGAGATTCCACAACTGGAAATTGCTGCCAGTGAGTTTAATCCTACTGATCTTGACGTCAATGTTGCGCTGTTAGGCTCACTGAGTAGTAGTGCTGAAGATGAGGCCGTTAGGTACTGGTTCCCCAAAGTAACTGGTCAGGTGACTGACGAAACGGAGGTCGTGATTACTGATGAGATTACTGCTGCCAACAAGGACGCCATCATCAAAGTGCTGAATCGCTTCGGTATGCTGCTGGTTGTTGACCCCAAGGAGGATAATGTGCGCCAATATGGCGAATATTTTGGTGTAGAACCCAATGTCGATTATTCGAAAGTGGAGTTGCTCGGTCTCACAGGTTTCGGTGATCAGTTTGTAAGTTATGCAAGTGAAGATGGAAGTACATCTAGTGAAACAGTTGCCCCCTCGTCTATTGCTTCAAAGGATATTTGGGATGTTGCTCCCGATGAGTATCTGAGACTGAAGGCCTTTGCACAGTGGGTTGACAAGGTAGAAAAGAAATATACCGAATTCCAAAAAGAACTCGAAAAAAATCAAAAAGAGATTGCTGATGCCATTGCTGCCTATGATGCTGCCTCTGATGCTGGCGATGCTGCTGCAGCAAGAAGAGCTATGAAACGGGCTGAGCAAGCTCAAAGTAGCAAAATTGATATTAACACGCTTCGTGGATCGGATTTAACTGCTCAGCTGTTAGAAAATCCAGAATTCGAAAGTTACGATAATAGCGGACGCTCCAATGATAAGGATCATTGTAAGCTCAGCGTTACTTGTAACTACTCCTTCAAACCGCTGTATGAGTTCCCAAAGGGAAACTCTCCTGGTGCAGACTACTATATCGTAGAGACATCGGTGAACTGGGATTGTTCTGAGACGCTGAAGGGATTCAAGCAGTTCGACCATGGTTCTGGACGTGACCGCCGCAGCTACCTCTTCTTCCCCATCGAGTGTAAGTTCTATTCAGAACCCATACCGACCAAGAATAATTATCAGGTTCAGATGCTGGCCGGAAGTGGTGGCGACCTGAAGCCCGATAATGTGAAACGTTCAAAGTCGGTGACCAACACCCGCTCATTCAGCATCGACGGTAATATTTCGGGTGGTATCAGTGGAGGTAAAGAGTCAGGTATGGCTGCTGGCCAACCCTCTTCAAGTTCTTCCTTAAGCGGTAACCTTGACGCAAGTCTTGGCGTTGGTGCCAGTTGGTCGAAGACAGAGAGTTTCACTGTAGAGGAATACGATGTTAATAAGATTGTAGAAGGACAAAAAGTCGGCCATACTATCAGCGTACCTGGTGGAGAAGACGGATATCGTCCAAGGATGGTGAATAAATCTCTTGACAAAGGCTTTGAAATAAGTGGTGGCGTAAACTTCAGAAAGACTCTCCATACCAATGAGAGTTGGGCATGGAAGGTCGCTGGAACCTCTCCTGACACTGATGATTCATCCATCAAAGTAAAGTTTGTTGCTACTCCAAGAGTTAGCTGGTCTAGTTATTTCTATACCTATACAGAGTGGGGTGTAAGAGAACATGAATATACAATGTCTAAGGAATTGATCGTTCCTGCTCCCAACCGTAAGGATGTTGGATTCCTAAATATTAAGAACACCGGTGATGAAGATGGTAAGGAGCTTGCTATCTTTGGTGTTAGAGCAATCGACGTGACTGACCCGAATAACAAGGTCGTTGTCTATGAAAATCTGAATAGTGTATTTGTCCTGTTTGGAAATACCCTTAGCTTTGGTCTGCCTGCAAACAAAATTTATGATATTGAGTTAGAGATGGGCCGTAGAAGTAATAAAACAAAGACTTACCACCTTGACAGAAACTGGCAGGTTACAAGTATAACAACAGGAAAGTCTAATGACTTGGTAACCGACATGTTGTTCAGTTTAAAAGCTGCTCAATAAGTAAACAGATATTTGCAATGTGAATTCACACAGGGGGCTTGTCCTCCTGTGTTTTTTGTGTCTAAAGTTGTTTGATTCGCAAAATCTGCAAAAAGAGTCGCAAAATCAGCAATAAAGAAAAAAATCGAGCATTAATGTGCGGTAATTCGAAAATTTTGTTTATTTTTGTCGGCAATATGCTAATAATCTATGGCAAAACGATATACAAATAACAATAAAAAATGACAAAAACCAATCTTTTCATGTGGGCATGCGCGCTTGGTGTCGCAGCATTATCATCATGCGGTATAGAAGAGCCCAAAATGACGGAATCATCGTTTGAGACGATGACAGTGAAGAAATCAGACATTGAACTGCCCTACCGGTTTAGTGCCAGAATGAAAGGCCAGAACGACGTGACGGTAACGCCACAGGTGAGCGGCCAGCTCATGAAAATCTGCGTGACGGAAGGTGAGCAGGTGAAGAAGGGTCAGACGCTCTTCATCATCGACTCGCGCAACGCCCAGCTGGAGCTGGAGGCTGCCCAGGCTAACCTGCAGGCTGCGCTGGCTCAGGAGAATTCGGCCAAGCTGGAGTATGAGTCGAACAAGAACCTGTTTGAGAAGAAGATTGTGAGCAGCTACATGCTGAACAATTCGGAGAACTCGTACAAGCAGGCACAGGCTGCTGTGGCTCAGGCTCGTGCATCGGTGAACCGTGCGAAGGTGAACCTGGGCTTCTGTACCATCACGGCTACGGTGTCGGGTATCATTGGCGAGATTCCCGTTCGTCCTGGTGACCAGGTGTCACCGATGACACAGCTCACCATGCTGAGCGGCAATACGACGATGTATGCTGAGTTTTCGGTGACGGAGGCTATTGTAGAAGCCATGGTTAAAGAAGGTATAAAGGCTGCTGATGTGGACAAGTATATTGACCAGTTGCCACCCGTCACGTTTATCATGAAAAACGGTACGGAGTATCCGCACAAGGGGCGCGTGGTCAGTCTGACCGGTGTCGTGAATACCTCGACGGGTTCGCTGACCAGCAAGGTGTCGTTCCCCAATCCTGAAGGTCATCTGTACTCGGGCATCCAGGGCACGGTGGTGATGAACTTCGCCGAGAAAGATGTGATCATCGTTCCGCAGTATGCAGTAGTGCGCCTGCAGGATAAGGCTCAGGTGTATAAGGTGCAGGCCGATAGCACCGCTACCGCCATCGAGGTGACGACGGCAGACACAGGTAATGGTAAGGACTTCATCGTTCTTAGCGGTCTGAACGTTGGCGACCAGATTGTGACCACGGGTGCCAATAATGTGACGGAGGGACAGAAGGTACTGTTTAATGAGAAATGAGTAATTAGTAATGAGTAATTATGATTACCGGACAGGCCGCCAAGAAGTGCATTCATAGAAGCAAATGTAGCGATAGAACTAATCATAATTACTAATTACTCATTACTAATTACTAATTTGAAAGACAATGAAGAACAATATATTTATCAATAAATACGTGATGGCGTGTGCCATCTCGATAGTCATCGCACTGGTGGGCTACATCTCGATGAGTACGCTGCCAGTAGAACAATATCCGGACATTGCGCCGCCTACGGTGAATATCAGTACGAGCTATACCGGAGCTGACGAGAACACGGTGATGAAGTCGGTCATCCAGCCACTGGAGGAAGCCATCAACGGTGTGACCGATATGACCTATATGACCTCGAAAGCATCGTCGAACGGTGAGGTGGAGATTAACGTATACTTCAAGCAGGGCACCGATGCCGATATGGCGGCCGTGAACGTGCAGAACCGCGTGACACGCGCCCAGGCACTGTTGCCTGCCGACGTGACCAAGGTGGGTGTGAAGGTGGAGAAACGCCAGAACAACATCCTGCAGATCTTCGCCGTGAAGAGTGCCGACGGCAAGTACGACGAGGACTTCGTATCGAACTATGTGGACATCAACGTGAAGCCGCGTCTGATGCGTATCACCGGTGTGGGTAACGTGCAGAGTCTGGGTAACACCTACGCCCTGCGTATCTGGCTGAAGCCCGATGTGATGGCTCAGTACGGACTGACACCTAACGACATCTTCGCTGCTATCGGCGGACAGAGCTTCGTGGCAGCTGTGGGTACGCTGGGTGAACTGTCGGCGAACTCTTACCAGTACTCCATGCAGTACAAGGGTACGTTGAAGAGCGTCGAGGAGTTCAATGACATCGTGCTGCGCACCAGTGGTGGCGGCATGCTGCACTTGAGCGATGTGGCCGAGGTGAAGATTGGTGCCATGAGCTATAACTTCACATCGAACATCCAGGACCGTCCTGGTGCGCTCTTCATGGTGTTTGCAGCACCAGGGGCCAACGCTACGCAGGTGAATGCCAGCATCAACAAGACGTTTGCAGAGCTGAAGGCTTCGATGCCTGCCGGATTGGAGTTCGTGACGCTGATGACCTCTGACGACTTCCTATTTGCCGCCATCCATAATGTGGTGGAGACGCTCGTCATCGCTATTATCCTCGTGGTGCTTGTGGTGTTCTTCTTCCTGCAAAACTTCAAGGCGACCATCATCCCCTCGATATCAATTATCGTGTCGCTGCTGGGTACCTTTGCCATCGTGTCGATGGCGGGATTCTCGCTGAACATCCTGACGTTGTTCGCACTGGTGCTCGCCATCGGTACTGTGGTCGACGATGCCATTGTGGTGGTCGAGGCCGTCATGGCGAAGATGGAGAATGGCATCAGCGATGCGCGTGAGGCTACGCGCCAAGCCATGAGTGAGGTGTCGGTAGCCGTCGTCTCGTGTACCTTAGTATTTATGGCGGTGTTCGTCCCCGTGATGTTCATGCCAGGTACTTCGGGCACGTTCTTTACCCAGTTTGGTGTGACCATCGCCTCGTCGGTAGGTCTGTCGTGTATCTCGGCACTGACGTTGTGTCCTGCTCTCTGCGCCATCA
>Ga0247611_10006047_pt1 | contig 15678 bp, 13 predicted proteins | sample 177DNAGHGhighgp2_FD_192422 | JGI IMG/M metagenome (GOLD analysis project Ga0247611, IMG submission 192422) | Sheep rumen microbial communities from Palmerston North, Manawatu-Wanganui, New Zealand - 1770 DNA GHGhigh gp2 | ecosystem: Host-associated > Mammals > Digestive system > Stomach > Rumen...
ATCCGGTTTTTCCACTAATTCAAGGTAATTACCCACTTGCCTTCTCATGCCCAGATTCCCAGAAGCCTGCTTTATCTTTTTAGTCTTGATGATAAGTTGCCTCATCGGTAGTTTTAGATTTTTAAAGATTTCTACTACATGATTAAATTCTCTTACTTCATCATCTTTCTTGTATGAAGGGGCGAGCACTAAAATGTAGCCGCGATAACGAAGAGATAACTCACGATAAAATCGTCCAAAGAATAAATTTGCTAATTCAATATCGAAACATCCTTTAAGTTGATAAAGCAAGGCTTGTATTTTGTTATCGTAATTATAAATAGATAAACCTTTATATCCTTTAACTTCAAAGTTAATAAATTTTGGTCTTATTTCTTCATAACATCTACGACAAACATCAACATTATTATTCATTAAATTGAATAAAGTAATATCACTGATGTCTTTAAAACATATTTTACAAATCCTGGTTGGCTCTTTTAATTTCTTCAATGGCGAGTTCCATTTCTCTAGTAACTTTGTCTCCAATGAAAATCACCTCCCCTGTTGGTGCATCTTTCTTTCTCCCCACTCTTCCCGATATTTGCACTAATGCGGAAGAAGTATACAAAACATGATCAGCTTTAAAGATAATCACTTGAAGGTTTTTTACCGTTACTCCTCTTTCCAAAACCGCTGTTGTGATTAATGCTTTATACTTACCTTTTCTGAAGTCATCAATAATCTGATTTCTATCTTCGCATTTGGAGTGAACATAATAGATCTCTTTAAATAAAATTTTTAATACAGCATATGTTTGTTCGCATATATCAATTGTTGGTACAAATACGAAAACTGGCTTGTTTTCTAGCAAAAAACGCCGCAATTCTCGTGTTAAATAGTAGTATTTCATTAATCCACTATGTATGCAAAGTGTTGGAACTGGTAACGGATGATTGTGAAATCTCTTGTTCAAATTTAGTATCATTTTTCCTTCTTTTTGAAACTCCTCAATAGCTTTTTGTGGTGGTGTTGCAGATAGCAAAACAGTGTGTCCTTTTATCGCTCTTTTGAAGAACTCTTCTAATACATCATTTCCGTTATATGGGAAGGCATCTATCTCATCCAAAATCAATAAATCAAAATAATTTTTGTACCGAAATAATTGATGTGTCGTTAAGCAAACTAAATCTCCTTGAAGCTTTCCGACATGTTCGCCATATACCGCTACCACTTTGTTATTTGTGAATATTGATTTGAATCTTAAATAGAGTTCTCTTATAACATCTCTTCTCGGGACCGCGAATCCCACTTTTAAACCATTTTCGATAGCATACTTGATCACACCTAAAACTATTTCTGTTTTCCCTGAGCCACATACTGCATGCACCAAAGAATCTATTCCGTTTTTATAGTTTTCTACTAATTGATTTGATAATCTTTTTTGATCATCCGAAAGTTCATAATGAAGAGTGTATTCCGCACTATCGCTTTGAAAATAATCGTTTGTTACTTCTTGCCCTCTAAATGTTATACATTTACGGCAATATGTTTTACCGTTTCTTAAACCTAAATACCGTGGGTCCGAATTCCCACAAATGGGACATTTATAATTTTCTATATTGCATCGTCTCCTTTGTTTTGTTTTAATATAGTCATGGTCGTGGTCATCACTAGTCTGATGCCGACTCGCAGGAAACTGTGTGGCTCCTTAACGGGGCTTTTTTATTTTTTTACGATTTCGATAGTACGAACCAAAGATTGGGTTGTTGTTTTGAACCTTAATAATTAAATACAAATCTTCGTCATCAAATGACATATCTTCATATTCTTTTTCTCCATAATCGTTTCTATCACCGACAAATGGCCTTTTCTTGACTAAAGAAATATCAACTTTTTGATCGGTGGGGTTCTTTAATTTGTAATAACCTTTTCTTAGGCCTATTTTTTTAAATTCTTCTTCACTCATCGAGCCAGTAATAATTGCGTAGAAAGCTTTGTCTTTATTATCAATTTTATAGATTTGCCCTGGATGTCCACCCGGGCTCCCATCAAGAACTCTATAGAATTTTCCAATTTCTAGAACTATCTTGTGTTTTCTTTTCTTTCTGCTCATATTAATTACCTCATTTTTATTTTTTGGAAATTCATAAATGGAACGAATCAAAGACTAGTAGAACAATTTTTCTTTATTGCTTTATCTTCTTTCATTTGCTTTAATATCTAGGCAATCTGTTATAAAGAGCATCAAGCTCAACAGATTAAGGTCTAAACCTCACTGATTTCCATCACCGGGTGCAAAGTTAGGACTTGTATGCGTAATTCCGGCTACCTGATTCAATCGAAAGAGGCAACTAGTGGCTAATGACCACAGAATTCCACCTGTAAGGTGTGTCAAAGGAGTCCATAACAAGGCTAGCCCTTGTTTTCTTTTTCATATTTTGTTCCAAAAATAAAACCCCCTTCTATAAATATATAGGGGGTATTTTTGTAAAATTGTTCTAAATTATTGGGACTTATTTTTCTAAATCAGAGATCATGTCCACTCGAGTTTGGTGTCTTCCGCCTTCAAATGGTGTGGACAAGAATAATTCTATTCTTCTAATGACATCTTTGGTTTCCATGAACTTGGCTCCGAAGGAAATTACATTAGCATCGTTGTGTTGTCTCATTAATTTGGAGACTTCATCGTTATAACCAATTCCGCAACGGACACCTTTGATTTTATTCGCCGCTATACAGATACCTTCGCCTGATGTACAAATGACGATACCAAAATCACAATCTTTACTAGCGACGTGTCTTCCTACTTCTGCGCCAAAGATGGGATAATGACAAGAATCGTGTGAGTTTGTGCCTACATCAACAACATCGTATCCTTTGGATTTTAAATATTTAACAACTTCATCTTTTTGATCAACGCCGCCGTGATCGCTTCCAATAGCAATTCTCATAATAAGACCTCACTAACTACTTTATTATATAAAGAAAACGTAATTTATCATATATATCTTTATGAAATCTATAAGTGCATCCATCAAGATATTTATTCATTAGTTCTATGAGTGGTTTTTCCATATCTTCTTCGATTTCAAACGCCATCAAATAATGTTCATTCATAATCTGATTCGCTTTCTTAAATATTTCTTCATAGCACTTAGTGCTAGGTTTAGCTAGCAACGCTAAATGGGGTTCGTATTTCCAAACCTGTTCATCGATATTTTTCTCATTTTCAATATAAGGTGGATTGCAAATAAGAATATCCACTTTAATTCCTTTTTCAATAAGAGGATCAACAAGGTTACCTTCAAGTAAAGTTGTTTTCTTTAAATTGCTTTTAGCAACTTTAAGCGCATCCTTAGAAATATCAGTGGCGTAGATAACTGCATCTTCGATTTCATTTTCAATCGCCGCGGCAATCGCACCACTACCTGTGCAGATATCAGCGACAATTGGTTTATCACCAGGTTTAAAACTTCTTTTGAGAACGACTAACGCATCAACGGTTAGCTGTTCAGTTTCTTGCCTGGGAATTAAAACATTTTTATTTACATTAATTTTGTTTCCTAAGAAATAGGTATATCCCAAAACATATTGATAAGGAACACCCTTTCTAACCTGTTCAACACAAGCAAAAAGATGTTCTGTATCTTTAACCTCTTTATCAAAGTTTTCATATAGTTTCATCCTATCAGAAAAGCCACTTGCATCCGCGAGTAATGAAACAATAACACTCTTATTTAAATACTTATTATTTTCCTTTAATAATTGAAAATATACTTCTCTATTTGTGGGCACGATTATTCACCTGCCATTTTAGAAGTCTGGTCAAAGTGGACTAAAGCATCGATAATTTCGTCGAGTTCGCCTTCCATGACGCGATCGAGTTTTTGAATAGTGAATCCAATTCTATGATCAGTTACACGATTTTGAGGATAGTTATAAGTTCTGATTTTTTCGCTTCTTTCACCGGTTCCAATTTTTAACCTTCTCTCGTTGCCAATCTCTTCTTGCTGTTTAGCGAGTTGATCGGCATACATTTTAGTTCTTAACATCTGCATCGCTAACTCGCGGTTTTGAATTTGGGATTTCGCTGTTTGACAGGCCACAACTGTACCAGTAGGAATATGGGTAATTCTCACTGCTGATTCAGTCTTGTTAACGTTTTGTCCACCGGCACCTTGAGAGTGGTAGGTATCAATTTGTAAATCGCTTGGATTAATTTCAATATCAATCTCTTCAGCTTCAGGCATCACAAGCACGGTTGCAGTGGAGGTATGGATACGCCCACTTGCTTCGGTCTTAGGAACTCGTTGCACACGATGAGCACCACTTTCAAACTTAAGTTTGGAGAAAACCATCTTTCCACTTATCTTAAAAGATATAGATGCGAAGCCACCACTTTCAGAGGGGTTTTCATCTAGCATTTGAATCTTCCATCCTTGTGTTTCGGCATATCTTGTGTACATACGGAATAAATCACCGGCAAAAATATTGGCTTCATCACCACCGACAGCGCCTCTGATTTCTACAATAATGTCTTTATCGTCGTTAGGATCTTTAGGAAGTAGTAGTTCTTTGAGTTCTTCTTCTAATTTATCCTGTTCAGCAGATAATCTTTTGACTTCTTCTTTACCCATTTCAGCGATTTCAATATCACTGTCATTGGCCATTTCCTTTGCCCCTTCGATTTCTTCTTCGTTCTTTTTGTATTTGTTATAAGCTTCTACTTGAGGATCTAAATTTGCTCTTTCTTTAGAAATATCACGAAAATGCGCTATATCTTTCATAACGTTTTCGCTTGATAATTCTTCGTCGATTTCCGCTAGACGCTTAACAGCAATTTCTAAGCGTTGTCTCATACTTTCTTCCATATTTTTATCCTCATTTTCAGCGTTTAGTATTGTATCACAATGTTCATGCCGATAAAAAGATACAATATAAATTCTCTTAATATACATATTAATCTTTAATGAAGTTGTTGGTTTGTGTATAATCAAAACGGGTGAAATAAAATGGCATATAAAGCTCTTTATCGTACATATCGACCAACAACATTTGATGAGGTTGCTGGTCAACAACATATTGTCAAAACAATCAAAAATGCATTAGCGACTGGAAAAATCGCTCATGCTTATTTATTTGCTGGTCCTCGTGGCACAGGAAAAACCACAATGGCTAAGTTATTAGCAAAAGCTTTAAACTGTGAACATGGTATCGGTTGCCAATGCAACGAATGCAAAAACTGCGTAGCGATTAATGAAGGAACTCATCCAGATGTTTTAGAAATCGACGCCGCTAGCAATAATGGTGTTGACGAAATCAGAGACTTAATTGATAAAGTTAAGTACGGAACTATTCTTGGAAGATACAAAGTATATATTATCGACGAAGTCCATATGATGACTCCCGGTGCTTTTAATGCTTTATTAAAAACATTAGAGGAACCACCAGAACATGTCATTTTTATCTTAGCCACGACTGAGCCTCATAAGATTCTCCCCACTATTCTTTCTCGTTGTCAAAGATATGACTTTTCAAAGGTCAGTGATGAAGATATAAAAGAGAGAATTAAGGTTATCCTAGAAAAAGAAAACATCGTTTATAAGGATGATGCTATTAATTTAGTCATCTCTTTAGCGGATGGTGGTATGCGTGATGCCTTATCAATCCTCGATCAAGTGCTAGCTTTTTCTGGCAATCAATTAAATGTCAAAGATGTGTTAGATATTTTCGCATTAGAATCTAGCGAAGAAAAAATTGCTTTAATTAAATCCATACTCCATGGAGATGTCAGTGATGTATTAAATAGATTATCCTCTTATATTCAAAGAGGAACCGATATTAAACGCCTCACCAATGACTTATTATTAATGCTTAAAGATGTTCTCATTTATGAAACTTCTAGAAGCAGCAAATACTTACAAATTCTAAAAGAAGATGATGCTATTGATTTATCAAATGAATTAGATAGTAAAACCGCTATGGAAATGATTACTGTCTTAATGGATACACTTAAAGATTATAAAAATGTCACCGCTATTACTCCATTATTCGAAATAACTTTGTTAAAGTTAGCGGCGCTCAATAATCATCAAGAACCACAAAGACGTATCGTGGAAGAAAAACCTGTTTATGTTCCAAAATCAGAACCTGTTAAACCGGCTGAAGAAAAAATGCCTGCAGTAGTTAAGGAACCGGAATTAATTCCTGAACCAGAACCAGAACAAGTTACGGAGGATCAAATTTCTTTATTTAAAGATGATTCAGTGGCCTCTGATGACAATGTTTTATACATTGAAGGAACTGATGGCGAAGAAAGTTATTCAGTGGATGAAAAGATGATGGTTAACATCATGGTCACTAGCAAGAAAGATATCAAAAATTCTCTTTTAGAGAACTGGAAGAATTTAAAGAGATTAACCGCTCATCCAAAACTTGGGAAATTTGCTTCTATGCTAATAGATGGCAGACCACTTGTGGCTTCAAACAAGGTAATTGTTCTTGAATATCAATCAGATTCCCTTGTGGAGAAGATGAATCTTAAGGAAAACCAAGCTAACATTCAAAACGTGATTAGAACTGTATTCAATAAGAAAATGTTTGTCTATTCCGTAAATAGAAAACAATGCGTTGAATTACAACAAACCTATGTCAATTTATTGCAATTAGGTAGATTACCAAAAGCAGACAATATAGAAATTAAATTTATCGGAGATTAATTTTATGAACATGCAACAAATGATGATTCAAGCTCAAAAGATGCAAAGAGAGCTTAAAAAGGCCATGGAAGAACTCGCAAAACAAGAGTTCTCCGTCAATAAGAGTGGCGCAGTTACTGTCACCATGATGGGTGATGGTTCTTTGAAATCAATTAATATTGATGAAGATGCTTTTGAAAAAGAAAACAAGGAAATGGTCGAAGACCTTATTGTTTTAGCGGTCCAAGAATTAAGTGAAAAAATCGAAGCTGCGAAAGAAGAAATCAACGAGAGAATTACCGGATCCAAAAACGGTTTAGGTGGATTTTAATGACTAAACTTAAAGCTTTAGAAAGACTTCAAGAATCACTATCTAAACTTCCTAGCGTTGGAAAGAAAAGCGCTGAGAGGATGGCTTTTGCCATGCTAGAAATGGATGACGATGATCTCCAAGAGTTTTCTGAAGCCGTTAGAGAATTAAAAAACAAAATTCATCTCTGCCCAATATGTGGAAACATCACCGAAGATGATGAATGCTATATCTGTAAAGATAAAGAAAGAGATAGAACCACTTTAATGGTGGTCTCAACTCCAAAAGATGTTATCGCTTTTGAAAACGCAGATGGCTTTAATGGTCTATACCATGTATTAGGTGGAACAATTTCTCTTTCCAAAGGAAAAGGAATTGATGACTTAAATATCAAATCGCTTATTGATCGTGTAAAAGAAGGCGAAATAAAAGAAGTCATCTTAGCCACAAATCCAAATGTCGATGGTGAAACAACCGCTTTATATTTAGCAAAAGAATTAAGAGATTATAACGTTAACGTTACTCGCCTTGCTTATGGTTTGCCCATGGGCGGTAATCTCGATTATGCTGATGCACTCACCTTATCAAAAGCGGTCGAAGGACGCCGCAAAATCTAGGAGGCAAACATATGTTTATTACACTTGAAGGACCAGAAGGTTCAGGAAAAACAACTGCTGTTGAAGCCGCTGTTAAGAAGTTGGAGGAAATGGGTTATCAAATTGTCCGCACCAGAGAACCTGGTGGCACACCCATTGCTGAACAAATTCGCAACGTCATTCTAGATAAGGGCAACACCGCGATGGATGGAAGAACCGAAGCCTTGCTTTATGCTGCTAGCAGAAGACAACATCTTGTAGAAAAAGTTTGGCCTGCTTTAAAAGAAGGCAAAATTGTTATTTGTGATAGATATTTAGATAGCTCTTTAGCCTATCAGGGCGGAGCTAGAGGATTAGGTGTAGATAATGTTTTAAACATTAATCTATTCGCCACTGAAAACACCTGGCCTGATTTAACATTACTATTTGATTTAAAACCCGAAATCGGTTTAGCGCGTATCAACGCTAATGCTGATAGAGAAGTTAACCGTTTAGATTTAGAAAAACTCGACTTTCATAATAAAGTGAGAGATTCTTTCTTAGAATTAGCGAAACGTTTCCCAGAAAGATTTGTCATTATTGATGCGAGCAAATCAAAAGAAGAAGTTGCCCAAGCGACAATGGAGGCTATTTTGTCTCGCATATGCAAGTAGCTAAGTATTTAGAAAATAAGCAACCAATCATATATAAAACATTTGTTCGTTCTCTTGAGAACAAGCATCTTTCTCATGCTTATTTAATAAGTGGGAATCCCGGAACACCTCTTTTGGAGGTTGCTAAATATTTAGCCAAATCCATCCTTTGTGATGAACCCTCCCCTTTAGCCTGTAATAACTGTATTACTTGCTTAAGAATTGATGATAATAATTATCCAGATTTCATTGTTTTAGATGGTTCTAAAGCTAATATCAAAAAAGATGAAGTTAATAGCATTGAAACACAGTTTGAAAAGACCGCTTTTGAGAGCAAAGGAATCATGATTTATATTCTTCATCTCGTAGAGAATATGTCTGTAGAAGCTATTAATAGCATTCTTAAATTCTTAGAAGAACCAGGAAGCGAAATCTATGCTTTCTTAACCACAAATAATGAAAACAATGTTTTGCCCACCATTATTTCTCGATGTCAGTTATTAAGATTAAAACTAGTCAATCGTGAGGAAGTTATTGAAGACGCAATTAGTTTAAATGTCCCTCAAGAAGACGCAGAGCTACTATCTTATTTTTATAATGATGGGGAATTAATTTACGACATCTTGAATGATGAAGATGAAAAAGATAATTATGAAGACGCTAAAACCGCCTTTATCGAATTTTTAGAAGCGTTAAAAAAAGAAGATAATAGAGAAGCGATTTTCTACGCAGAGAAAAGTATCATACCTTTAGTTAAAACTAAAGAAAGTGCTAGATTCTTCCTTGATATGCTTGTTGAAGGATTCGAAGATATCTTAAACATCCAACACAGCAAATCGCCAATATTAAAAAGTTATGATACAATTCTACAAGACCTTGCAAAAAAACTTTCTCATATTGATGAAAGTTTGATTGAAATACTCAAAGATCGAAATTTAATAAATCTAAATGTTAATACATCGTTACTGATTGATCATTTAGTTCTCAATATTATTAAGGAGCAATAGTTATGTTAGATAAAGATGGTCCACTTTCTGAAATAGATAATTCAGTATATAAATTTTTCGTTGGTATCAAGTTCTTCAACACACCACGTGCTTACTTCTTTGGTTTAGAAGAAGAAACACCTCTTCCACTAGGGGAAAAAGTTGTTGTGGAAACGATGCGTGGATTAGAACTTGGTGAAGTCGCAATTGAACCGATTAGCATGGATAAATACGAGAGTGAATTAGGCCTTAGACCAATACTTAGGATCGCTAATGATGTCGATATAAAAATATTCGAACAAAATGAAAAAGATGCCAGATCTGCATTAGAAATTAGCAAAAATGAAGCAGAAAAGCTCAAATTAGATATGAACTTTATCTCTTGCGAATACACTCTCGACAAGACCAAAGTTATCCTTTCTTATGTCGCTGATGAGAGAGTAGATTTCCGTGAACTTTTAAAGTCACTTGCATCGCGATTACACACTCGAATTGAACTAAGACAAATCGGTTCCAGAGATAAGGCAAAGATGATTGGAGGAATTGGTATTTGTGGTCTTCCACTTTGCTGCTCCACATTCTTAAATGAATTCGATGGTATTTCAATCAATAGAGCCAAGAATCAAATGCTCGCAATCAACATCCCTAAGTTATCAGGTCACTGTGGTAAACTAATCTGCTGTTTAAAATACGAAGATGAAGTTTATAGCGAAGAGAGAAAAAACTTCCCTGAACTAGGTTCAAAGATTTTCCTTGATCGTATCGAATACACCGTTACTGGTGTTAACATCATCTCTAAAGTCGTGAAGATTGAAAATGAAGAAGATGTGAAATTCATGCCTTTAGAGGATTTAAATAAACAAGCTCATTGGAGAAGAAATAGACACGATGAAGAGAAATAAAAGTTTCGATAATAGCGCTCCGCTTTTATACTTAATTGCCACTCCAATTGGTAATCTAAAAGAGATCACCGAAAGAGCGTTAGAAACTATAAAAGAGATGGATTTAATCGCCGCGGAAGATACGAGAAATACCTTCTCTCTTTTATCGCAATACGGAATCAGAAAAGAACTATTTTCACTTCGTGAACATAATGAGATAGAGGCTTCGCAGCATTTAATTAAACTCTTACAAAACGGTAAGAAAATTGCATATGTTAGTGATGCTGGCTACCCCGGGATTAGCGATCCTGGTTATCTGTTAGTTAAAGAGTGTTTGAAAAACAACATCGCGGTTTCCACAATCTCAGGAAGTTCAGCTTTTATTAATGCCCTTGTGGCTTCAGGACTTCCCACTGATCATTTCTACTTCTATGGTTTCTTGTCAAAAAAAGGTCAAGAAGCTAGACAAGCTCTTGAAGAGATGAAGAACAAACAAGAGACTTTGATATTCTATGAATCTCCACATCATATTAAGGAAACAATCAACCTTTTAGCGGATGTTTTTAAAGATAGAGAAGCGGTTATTGCTAGAGAGTTAACGAAGATTAATGAGGAATATATCCGCGGCACATTATATGAGTTCAAAAATCTCGATTTTAATACATTAAAAGGTGAGATAGTAATCGTCGTTTCCGGAAACAAAAAAGTCGATAACGAAATAAGTGATGAATTGATTATCGCGCGCTTAAATTTCTTATTAGAAAAAGGGATAAGCAAAAAGGTCGCCACAGAAATTGTTGTGGACGAATTAAAAGAACCCAAAAATCGGGTCTATAAATTAGCACAAAAAATCTAAGCCGGTTCAACCGGTTTTTTATCTTTTATAGTAGTTGAAAAGGGCTTTCTTTTCTTTTTCTAGCTCAATATACCAATATGCCACAAGAGAACTCATAAAGATAAAGACACCAATCATGGAAAAATATGAGGATAACTGTAGGTATGGTGTATCAAATGTTAAAGTATATGACCAATTACCTTTTTCAGAAATAAAGGAGACAAAGCCACCTTGTCCATTAAAGACTTGGATATCTTTTTTATGGCCGAGTTCATCCACTGCTTTTAATTTAAAACCATCTTCATAAGCTAGACGTGTAACGACCACTCTATTGGTGTCAAAATTACTCTTAAATTGATACTTGTTAGCACTGGATTTAACATCACTCAAAACATGTTTTTTTAAATTGTTCATCTTTGTATTCCATTTGCTGAACGTATCAATGTAAACAGGGAAGCCAGAACGCATTTTGGATGATCTTGAAGCGATAATAATCTTTTTAATTTTGGGAGCTTCACTCTTGACTGAAATTTTTCCTTCAGCATTTATTTCATATTCAGGAGCGATATAAAATCCACGGACTTCTTTGCCTATTCTTGAACTACTGTAATATCCATCATTATGATTATCATAGGTCACAATTTTATTATTTGCATCTACAAAGTAGATATCAACATCGTAATCACTGGAAAATGAAGCATTAATATAATAGATATTTCCATAGGGATCATAGTCAGGGAAAAATTCACTATTTGACTCAATCACCGCGACATATCGACGATAAAATTCGCCGCTTTCGGGAGCGCCAGATTTAGTAAATGTATCGTTGTCTCTATTTAATAATTCTAAGTATTCAGAAGCATTAAGACTTAATGAATTTCTTCCGCTTCCATCACTTGGAATATCGTAATAGGTAATTGTTGCTGCTGAAGTGTTATATGGATATCTTTGAATACCCAAAGAGCGATAATAGAAAGTCGAACTCTTTTGAGGAGAAGTGGTCACTGTAATATCTGGATAATTGTTCTTTATTTCATCCAAAAGAGTGGGGTTTCTATAAGTATTAACAATCGCCGCTTGGAGAAATTGTTCTTCGATAGTTAAAACGTTCTTGCTACCGACATTTGAATATAGGTGTTCATATTTATCGATTTCAGTAGGATTGCCATTTGTCTCATAGATGGTGTCATATGTTAAAGCAAAATCAATGTAATCCATATTTTTATAAACACGGAATTCGCTATTCTTATACTGATCAGTGACATCGACATAATTTAATGGAACATTATATCTAAATGAATCTGAAGAAGCGGGTCTCCTATTTTGATATCTATAATAGTCGTCTTCAACGAAATAATACTTTGTGCCTAATAATGTATCGAGGTTTGTTCTCTTTTGCACATAGCTACCACTCCAGCTGCTAGGAGAAGTTCCACCAGTTATAGAAGACCAGTTACAAATATCAGCAGTGTTGTAGTTATAAATTGAATGAAAGAAAGAAGCACCATTATAGTTATTTCTCATGCCGTCATTTGAGGCCGTTCCACTAGCGAGTGAAGAGTAACTACGATAATAACTTTTATCATTCTTTTTGACCTTCTCAACCAAGGAGTGAAGAACATCATTTTTGATAACTCCTTTGTTTGTAAAATAATAATCTTCCACACCATGTCCTTGGATAACAAATGCGCCCATCGCTGCTATTTCTATTGACACAAATGCAGTAAAAACAGTGTAAAACTTTACTTTTTTCTTAGTTTTAACTAAACAAAGGGCAATACATAGTGCAGTTACATAAACCAGTTCAATAAGCCCAGCGATCCATATTGGGAGTCGCTCGGAAAAGTTATCTTTATACTTGCTAACAATGATGTTTGCGGATATCCAACCAATCACAATCAATATGACTAATGAACCCCACCCAAGAACAAGAGGAATGATGGTTTTTTCTTTAAGTTTATCGAGGTATAAACCAGTGTAAGCAAGAATGGAAGTGGTAACAAATAATGTCCATCTGCTATAAGCTTGGGTAAATCCGTGGAAGAGATAATAAAAACATGGAGTGAATAAAGCAAAGACGAAAAATACTAGTGGCACAAGTACCGAGAAATGCTTTTTCTTGATCGATTCCACAAACGCTGGAAGTAGAAGCATCATCATCGGTAAGAAACAATAATATGAGCCCGCTACATTATCATATGTTTCATTACCATAGACCGTTAATGGAGTGCCACGGCAACTAGTAACTGGGAAGATGAAATCAATAAATGGATATAAACCTCTAGCTTTGTTTTGATTTGAAGCGGATGTCGCAGTCCAATCCGTTAATAATTGGAAAATTTTACCGATATTTTTGCTCTTAAAGGCTTCTTTTAAAAACACTAAATAATTGGTTCCAGAAGCACGAGGAGAAGTTAACGCGTGCATTGCAGATGGAAAGACCACCATCATCGGTATTAATAGACCCACAAAGAAAGCGGCAAATCCAAATCCTAATATTATTAGATTTCCCTTCCAATTGTTTTCTTTAAGTCGTTGGAAATATCTAAACATCGCATATAAGAAAGCGCACATGACAAAACAAATGCAGAAGAAATAGTTCACAAATCCCATCAGGGCAATAGCAAAAGCTAATAACCATGGCTTCTTCTCTTTGAGAACCATCTCAATTCCTAAAAGAATAAGAGGGAAGACAATTGCTACTTCAGTAAAATGATTAAACCATAAATACCAAGTCATCCAACCAGAGAAGGCATAAGCAATACCAGTAATTTTACTAGCGGTTCTAGAGGCTCCTAAATAACGCATATATAGGAAGAAAACCATTCCACTAGCGGAGATCTTTAATATAGTTAAAACCGCCATTCCTTGGGGAATCAGTTGTCTAGGGCAAAGTAATATCGGTAAGAAGAAAGGGTCAAATAAATAGTAGAAGGAATTTGAACCTATATTATCAGCACCCAAAAAGGTGTTTTGATCATACAAAACAAATTCACCAGTGGTAAAGAAGTGCCACCAGTCATCATATCCATTTGTGTAAAAAGCAAATTGTTGAGCAGTATAGTCACCGGTAAATGGAGTGGTAAAGTAATTTACAAATAATGATGAGCAGAAAAAGATTACGCCCATTAAAAGTAAAAATAAATAATAATAAAACATCGAGTGAATACTCTTCATAAAAGAAGGTAAGTATTCAGGAATCCTTTTCAGTTTATTTAAAAATGTTTTATTCACCATTTACTACATTATACACGCATATATAAAGAAACAATTTTACTTTTTTATTGCATTTTATTTTGTCCTTTTCTATCATAGAAAAGATTTTTTGGAGGTAGTCTTATGGAAATTCGTAACATTGCAATCATCGCTCACGTCGACCATGGCAAGACTACTTTAGTCGATCAATTATTAAAATCTTCTGGCGCTTTTAGAGAAAATGAGGAAGTTGCTACAAGGGTCATGGATAGCAACGATATCGAAAGAGAAAGAGGCATCACAATTTTAGCCAAAACAACCTCAGTGATGTATAAGGGCACTAAAATAAATATTTTAGATACTCCAGGTCACGCTGATTTTGGTGGCGAAGTTGAACGTATCATGAATATGGTTGATGGATGTCTATTATTAGTGGATGCTTTTGAGGGAACAATGCCTCAAACCAGATTCGTTTTAAAGAAAGCTCTAGAAGCTCACATCAAACCTATTGTTTGTATTAACAAAATCGATAGAGCGAATATCGATATCGCAAAAACATTAGATGAAGTATTAACTCTATTTATTGAGTTAGGTGCTCCTGATGAATTTTTAGATTTTAAAGTGGTTTTTACCTCCGCTTTACAAGGCACTTCATCTTTAGATGCTGATCCATCTACACAAAAACCTGGTATGGATGCAGTTTTACAGATGATTGTTGATGAGATTCCCGCTCCAAAAGCCGATGTTAACAAACCTCTTCAACTACAAATTTCATTATTAGACTATAACGATTTTGTGGGAAGAATTGGTATCGGCACTGTAAAAAACGGTTCCATTCATGTCAATGACATGGTTTCAGTTTCTCGCCTTGATGGAAGCGTAAAAACATTTAAAGTTATGAAGCTATTTGGCTACCAAGGTATTAAAAGATTGGAAATTGAATCCGCTAGTGCGGGCGAGATATGCGCTATCGCTGGTTTACCAGATATCAACGTTGGAGAAACAGTGTGTAATACCGATCATGTTGAACCACTACCACTTATTCATCTTGATGAACCAACCTTACAAATGACCTTTGGCACCAACACATCTCCTTTATCTGGAAGAGAAGGTAAATTATTAACCGCTAGAAAGATTGAAGAAAGATTATTTAGAGAAACTCAAAAAGATGTAGCTTTAAGAGTTCAAAGGGTGCCTAACAGTGAAACATGGATTGTTTCTGGTAGAGGTGAATTACACTTAGGTATTCTCATTGAGAATATGCGTCGTGAGGGATTTGAGTTAGAAGTTTCTAAACCAAAAGTCATCATCAAAGAAATTGATGGTCAAAAATATGAACCCTATGAGGATTTAGAAATTGATGTTCCTAACGACTTTGTTGGAGACATCATGACCTCATTAGGAAATAGAGATGCTGAAATGATTAATATGGATGTAAAAGACGTCACAACAAAATTAACATATGTTATTCCTTCACGTGGACTTCTTGGTTATGTCACAAATTTTATGACCTTAACTAAAGGTTATGGCATCTTATCTCACGTATTCAAAGAATATCGTCCA
>Ga0247611_10006048_pt1 | contig 15670 bp, 14 predicted proteins | sample 177DNAGHGhighgp2_FD_192422 | JGI IMG/M metagenome (GOLD analysis project Ga0247611, IMG submission 192422) | Sheep rumen microbial communities from Palmerston North, Manawatu-Wanganui, New Zealand - 1770 DNA GHGhigh gp2 | ecosystem: Host-associated > Mammals > Digestive system > Stomach > Rumen...
AACATCTGCTGCTAATGAAATTAGTGCAGCATTTTCTGCTACATCAGCTTGGGCACTTGATACATTCTACAAAACTAGCGAATACTTCTATGCTGTTTCAGGTACAGATAGTTCTTCTGAATATTTCAAATGGACGGGAGACACATTAAGTGCCAGCTGGAAGGTCAAGCACTTTAATCTTTCGTTCAACTATGCAGTTAAGCCAGTTAGTGCATGTCCTGATTTTATATACAGTTCACGCATGCAAGTTGGAAATACAACTATTGACGATAAGCATTATGTAGAAGGATATTCAGATACTGTAAATTACAATGTCAGCTTTAACATATATAACGCAGACGATAAGACGTATAAGTTTACATTTAGTGCAGACGATAAATTAAATCTTGAAAATCTTCATATCAGCTGTATTGGTTTCATTAACCCGAGATCTTTAAGCGGTTACTTCAGCTATGTAGAAAACGGCACTACCGGTAATTTTGTCGACAGTGACGGTAATAAGTTTATATTCGTAGAAAAATTGCCAGTAGGCTAAGGAAATTTTATATGCGAAAAGAGTCAGTTTATAACGTCGGAAATGACTATCCACAATTTGCTAGAAGTTGTTATAACGTTGGAAATGACTATCCACAATTTGCTATAAGCTATTATAATCCGACACCAACTCCGCCTGAACCTACACCTCCGGAACCACCGCCACCTGAACCTATTCCAGTAAGCGGAAGATTTGTTTATGTAGAAAATGGAATTTCAGGTGGGCTGGTAGACGATCAGGGGAATACATTTGTTTATAAAGAATATTTGAGTCATTAAAATAGTTAAAAATTATAAATAATATAAAACACAGGAGAATTTATGGATATAAGATTTAAAGATTTAGCAAATAGCATTTCCTTGTTCCGCACCGGTGACGTGATACCCGTGGACGGACCTGAAGGCACTGTGAAGATGCCCAAGGATGATTTGCTCAAGGAAACCGCGCAGAACACACTTGATAGTATCAAGTCTTTAGCCACTACCAAGTATAAGGGCTTCATGGTTCTTGATGATGTCGATGGCACAGGCAAGATGGATGTGGACACCATCTTCAACAATTTCGCTCCCAAATTTGTCCCTTCTTCGGAACCTAATCCGACGACAACCGTTGCAGAGCAGCCGTATATGTACGACGGATCGCTGTACGTGGCTAAAGTGGACGGCTATCAAGGCCCGTGGGATGCCTCTAAATTTTTTAAAATTTCGTCGACTTTTTTGTATGCTATCGTCAACAACTTAATTAAACCTCTGTGTTCTTTTACAGAAAATCGTTCCGAATGGATTGTCGTTGATGGGAAATTCATTTCTTACAGAGGGATTGAATCAACAAACTGGATGTTTGAATACTTCTACAAACCAGTTACGGCTGGGGAAACATACGACCTCACGTCTTATTGCGGCCAAGACGCTAGATTGTGGACATTTCTTGACGACGATGGGAATGTTGTTGCAGTTTCTTCTGATGGTTCCGACCAAGGCGAAAAAAATGAAAAAATCATTGCTCCTTATGGGGCAACAAAACTTGTTGTCAATGTACTCAAAAGCCAAGAAAGCTATTTGAGTTTGAAGCAAAATATTGTACCTGTACAAGTCAAAATGCCAGTTGACTTGGAGAATCAAAGCGTTGTATTGTTTGAAAAAGGTAAAGGGTTGCTTTCTTCTAGCTTGCTTGACGAACTTGGAGCATCTTCTAGATTCTTGAATGACTTTGAAAATTGGACTGTCATTGATGGGAAATTCATTTCTTACAGAGGGATTGAAGAAAGTCACCCCGATTTTAAATATTACTACAAGGCCGTAGAAGAAGGACAGACTTATGCGATAAAGTCTTATAGTTATGCAGATGCTCGTCTTTGGGTGATGCTTGACGAAAACGATAATGTTGTATCTCTTGCTGACGCTTACACTGGCGAGAATGAAGACGTTATTGTTATTCCTAGCGGGGTTGTGAAAGTCGCAGTAAATCTGTATGGTCAGCATGAAGTTTCTATCGGTTTGAAAATTGTGGCCATTCCATTTAGTCATGTGTTTGGGACGACGGATGCTATCACAAAAGAATTTGGCGTAAAAGACACTTATATTGAAGACTTGGAAGAGTGGTCCTTCAAAAACAATTACTTTATATCGTATAAAGGGACTGAAAGTTCCAACAATTATTTTATATATTTTAGTAAGTCCGTAAAAAGCGGGGAAGTTTATAAGATTTCATCAGGCAGTCATGCAGATGCTCGTCTTTGGGTGATGCTTGACGAAAACGATAGCGTTGTATCTTATGCTGATGCTTTTGATGGACAAAATGAAGCCGTTGTTGTCATTCCTAATGGCGTATCTAAACTTGTGGTCAACCTGTATAAAATTTATGATGTTTCTATAAAGATTAAGGCGCAGTCAATAGAGGTTTCCCACGTAGAAGATTCTTTGCCATCTAAAAGCAATATTTTGTACGGGAAAACCCTTGTTACTTGTGGCGACTCCATTACTTGGGGTGCTGAAATTGGCGAAGAAGGCATTGTGCAGAATCCCTCAATTGCAGTTCACCTTCGTTCAGGCAATGGATTTGAAAGGCAGATTGTTGATGTCAGGAAGACATACGGCTTCCAAATCGCAGAACGCAATAACATGGTTTTCTACAATGATGGCATAAGTGGCTCTACCATTGAAGACATACCGGATAAAAGGGGTTTTAGCAAGGAAAATGGCAGATACACTACTTTGCCTGAACATATTGACTATTTGACAATTTTCTTCGGATGGAATGACAACGCCTATGGAACACTTGGAACTATTGATGACAACACTAACCAAACTTATTTCGGTGCCTTCAATATCGTTCTTCCTTACTTGATTGACAAGTATCCACTTGCAAAGATCTGTCTAATTGTTCCATATGGCACGACAACTCAAATGCGTCAAGCCGTTCGTGACTTGGCCACAAAGTGGGGTGTCGCTTTCTTTGATATGTACCAAGTTGGTACACCTCTATTCTATATGAAGGAAGATGGCATATCAGTTGATGCAAGCATTATCACCGAAAATCGTGCAAAATATATGGCCGACGCGGCACATCCGTTGTATGCGGGACAAAGAGCCATTGCGGCAAGGCTTGAGGCGTTTTTAAGAACTTTGTAATTCGGAAATGTATATGACCGAGCAAGCAAAATGGAGAAAGTTCTTGCAACCTATAACATAAAGGAGACCCTCCCCAATGTCATACCCTCCAAACAAGATACCTGATGCCCCCATGCCCCTGAGCATGATGCCAGGGGTGGCTCAGTAACCCATCAATGCCCACCAGTTGACGGATGCCCATTGTTGAGCGATTTTGCCACAGCAGCTGATTATTAAAATTAAAGCTTTCTATGTAAGTAGAAAGCTTTTCTATTATATCGACAAGTCTTAGTTTCTTATAAATATATGGAATAAGATATATGAGGTGTATAGATGGCTGTACAAAAGCACAATACCTATTACGATAATGAGCTATTTTATTATAACGAACTTGGCGAAAAAATACCTTTACAAGTAGGTAGAGTTTATAGTGCTGGGTCAGGCATTAAAATAGATGATGAAAATGTAATTAGCATTTCAGCTAATTACGTAACATCTGCAATTGAACAATTCCAAGACAATCTATCATATTTCTTAGCAAAGAGTGGTACCTCAACAGTTTGGTCGGGTGTAGATTTGTCAAATCTTGATAAACCACTTATGTCTGGCTATGGTACTTCTGCATGGTATGATGAAGCTCAAGGTAAGTACTTTGTAAGCGCAAACATTGTTGGTAATCATGGTGTATCTGCAAAGTATGATGCTAACAGCAATACATGGGATGTTGGTATTAGTGCAAACGACTATTCATTCTTATTTGGACATTATTCAAATAATGAAGTATTGACAGATGGCACAATACTTAAACTTGATAGCAACAATTATCATGACATTGAAATTGATGAAAACGGTTTCATTACATTGCCTGAAACAACTAACAAGTTTACGTTCTGCATAAACGAATATATCGACGACAATACATCGCAAGATCACAATTACTTGCTAAACAAGTTAGTGTTATCTGCAAAAGGAAACGATCAAATCGTTGCATCTCAGAACTACTATCCAGCTGAAGTTGGTTCAAGCAATGTAACATTAGCATTGACTATCGATGCTACTACAGCACCGAATAGAGAATACTGCATTGTATACAAAGGCAGTAATGTTGCAGTAAATAAATTGCATGTTGAAGCAAGTATTCTTGAAGAAGTTACAAGTCTCGATAGTACTGCAGGTGCAGCACAAGATTATACTGGTCAAACACCTATTCGCGTAGTTGACAATTCAAAAATAATTCAATTATTGTATGACTCAAACGTATTCTCACTAAAACACGATGAAGCTTTACAAGCAGACGTTTTGACAATTGAAGGTACTGGTGGTGAAGTCGTTAACAAAGAAACATTCGACAAACTGCTAAATTCTGTTAATGGTCGTATTGTCGAAACGATTCCAATTGGTGCTATTAATCAGAAGTCTACTCTGGGAGCAGATTGTCGTTGGGCGTACGTCTTTAGACCAATGATCGAGTTTGATATGGACCCAACTACTACTGCAAGAATTATTACTGGTAATGCTAGTGCTAATCAATCAACAGTAATTGTTGCTGTGTATGAACTAGATGAAGTAAATCATAAGATTTGGTTACAATGGTGGAGTGCTCCAACAGTTTTAACAAAGGCTAAAGGTGAGCACGTTCTAACAGCTAATGCTAGTTGCACAGACACAAGAACAATTTATCCCGATAGACTATATTACGTTACTGTTCTCTGCTATGCACAGCAAATTGAAATTCTCGGTGAAACTAACAATCTTACAGATGACATTGGTGATTGGGATATTGCATATGTTAAAGACAATATGAATACAGATGAAAGTCGTAATCCAATGACATATCATGGTAATGATATGACAAATTCACCACTAGGAGTTACTGCTGGTGCTACACTTAAACCTTATGTTGGTTTCAAAAACATCATTAACGAATAAGAGGTTTACATGTTTTTAAGTTATAACAAACAAGATATATGTGATGGTAAAGCTGGTTTCACGACTGAAAACCTCGAATTGTGGAATGGTGCACACCACTTATCTGGACTCGACTGGAATTATTTGATTGCACCATATCTTGACAGAGATTTGCATGAAAAATTGCTCGCAGTTACACAAGCAGATATGCAACCTATTGCTTCTGTACTTACTGGCATTCTTTCATTAATTCGTAGCGGTTATTTTTACACAGCAAAATTGCAAGTTGCGCAATTAGATGTTACTTACAGTGTCAAACTGGTTGCGATTAAAGCATGGCTTTTGCAAGCACTTACAGAAGCTGATGATACAGAGGACTAACGCATGGCAGATTTACAAATTCCAAATCCAAGTATAACAACGAAAGTTTTTGAATATGATGAAGCAGGACGTGTTTCTGCTATTAGTGGTCATCCTCTTGCTGGTGGAGGTGGTGGTACAGTTGTAAAAAGTGACTTAATGTGGAAGCCTACTGTCGAAAGTGATGGCTATGTTCGTTGGACACTTGCTTCTTCTGCTACAACACCAGAAGAAGCTTACATTTCTGGTGCACAAGGTCCTGCTGGTCCACGAGGCGAGCAGGGTCCACAAGGTCCTTCAGGCGCAAAAGGTGAAGCTGGCACAAAAGGTGATAAAGGCGCTGACGCTACACCACTTACTGCTACAACTGCTACTGTTGCAGGTGGTACACAAGTAACAATTAGCTACACAAGCGGTGGTGATCCTCTTACACAGTTTAATGTATTGAGTGGTGCTCAAGGTGCATCTGGACAGAATGGTAAGAACGGTACGAATGGTTTTTCACCAGTAGTTTCTACTGCTACAACTGCAGTTGATAATAGAGACGGTACTGTATTAACATTCACGTATGGTGATGGAGGCAGTCAAACTGCTTCTTATACAGCATGGAACGGTATTGACGGTCAGGGTGCTACAGTAAATCTTCTTGAAGGTTCAGGCATTCAGATTACACATGAGGCTGGAACAACAAACTACACGATTGGTGTAAGCGCAGACTATACAACGAAAACATATGTAGATACTGTAAGTTCCACTTTGTACAATGATATTGAATATGTAGATGGTCAAGTTGGCAATAAAGTAGATAAACCGACATCAACGCAAACAGGTAAGTTGGTTTATGATACTGAAACATCTGCTTGGAGTGATATTGGTTTAGATGGATATGTACCATATACTGCTGAAAATTTAGCAATAGGTTCAGAAGTATTTGCTAGTGCATATTCATTCGCTCACGGCTGGGATAACTCAGCAGATTGGAATTCAGTAGCATTTGGTACACACACTTCTTCTTACAACCGTTCTTTGGCAGCAGGTGAAAATGCTATTGCACTTGCGCATTCAATATCTATTGGTGGTGGTGCTAATTCTCATTGTACTTTAGCAGATGGACAATCTATTGCAGTTGGTAATGGTGTTAGAGCTCACAATAGAAGTATAGCTGTTGGTTCACATTCGACTTTTGCTGATTCTAATGCTTTAAGTATTGGTGCTTATTGCCTTGCTTCAGGTACAGGAAGTGTTGCAATTGGTTATGAAAACTCTGCATACAATATCATGGTTGAAGGAACTCGTGGACAAACTGTAGGCGGTCAAGCATTTGGTGAAGGACTCGAAATTTCAGGTGGTCTTGCTATTGGTTATTACAATGCTACTAAAGATGCTGCATTCGTAATTGGTAATGGTACTGGTTCTAATTCTGAAATTACTCGTTCTGATTTATTCGTAATTTATAGAGATGGACATGTAAGTGCTGCTGGCGATATTTGGGCTAACGGTGTTAAACTTGGCGCAGGCGGCGGAACTGTTTATGATATAATCGGAAATAATGGTATTTCTGCTAAGAAAGATACCACTAACAGCAGATATGAAGTTGGTCTATCCGCTAATGTAACAAGTCAATTATCTAAGATTGACAGTAAATCTACTGTTACAAGCGGCGCTGGAAACGTATTCACTGTAAATGATACTACTTCTAACCCAGCTACGAATTTCACGTTCTCAGCTGTAAACTATAAGGCTGGACAGACTGCTGGATATTTGCCACAACAGCTATTCGTAGTTGCATCTGATGATGAGATTGTAAGTCTAGTCAATGGTGGTGCTGCAGACAACAAAGGATGCTTGTTCTTTAGAGTACAATAGGAGACTTTAATGGCACACAATGGAAAAATAGCTTGTCACTTTCCTGCTGCTGGAAATCCTAACCATGATGTATATGGCATCAAGTTTTTGCCAGTTGGAGGTAATACAAGTAACTTACTAACAGTAGATAAAGTCTACTATCTTTCACCAACTGACATAGCTGCGATGAAGGCTATGTCTTCAGATGCTGAAAGATTAGCTTATTTAACAAGTACAAGTCCGACACACCGCGTTTGGGAACTGATGCCAAGTCTTACTGCAGGTAATCAGACTGTCGTGTTTGAGTACACACCTTCTGCAGATGTTTCATTAACAAGTCTTGGAATTTTTACTGACTCAACAGACACTAACACAACTTGTAATGTTGCTATTTATCATGAATCTGGACTTGTTGTGTATAAGCACAATGCTGATACGATTGATGGTACTGAAACAGTTCATGATCTTCAAGGTAAGAAACATCACATCAATGGCATTTCTGGCGTAACGCTTAAAGGCGGATTGAAGTACTACATTCAATATACACAAGAAACAGATAATAATCATACTACATTCTATCCTGCTTATTATGATGGCACTGCTGGCAATTATAAAGTCTGGTATCATGGTTCTGTTCAAAACAAGCAGACAGTAAACATGGCTAACTTTAATAAGTACTGGGGACTGCTTGATGATAGTTCAAGAATTTTTAGAATGGAACCGGGTGATTTCTTTATTTGGAATGGAAATTCTAATATAGGCATGACCGTTGGCAATTGCTATGTTAGAAGTAATGTTGCTACAAGTCCGGGTTATATTTTTACTGGTGTAATTGGTGATGTTACAAGCCCATATTATCACCAATTTTCCGAAAGTGATTTAAGTGATTTATTGGATAAACCATTTGTACCAGACCCAGATAATCCAGGTTCATATTTAAAACCAGAATTTATTTGGTATGTTACTGATATTAGCGGGTTTTCTTCTGGCGATGTATTAGCAAAAACTCAAAATGTAAATAAACAAAATACTACTTTGATGGATTTCACAACATATACACAACAAAATCCAGATTATTATAAAACTGCAGGAGTTTTGTTAGAAATATACAATGGTAATTCACCTATGTTTTATAAAGGAAACTTTTGGAATAGTTCAGGTTCAAGAATTTATTTAGGTGATAAATTTACTTTAAAATCTGGTTACAGTTCAAAAGTAACTTCTATGACTCCATTAACAAGTTTACCTTCTAATCCACAAAATGGTGAAATTTATTTTATTGCTGCTGGTGTAATAAGCGGTTCTTATTCTTGGACTGATTGTTGCTATGTATATAGTAATGGTAATTGGACTGCAGTAGTTGATGACTGGTACAATTATTTTGATTTAATTGGTATTTCTACTTGGCTTGAAAAACGCGGACGAAATCAAGATTTGACATCTGAAACTTATGACAGTAATAGAATATCAGCTTCATTACGAGATAACACAACTTACCCAATTCAAACAGGCCGAAAGTATTATCTTGAAATAAATGGAAAAGAGGTTTAACATGCATCAATTTTACGCAATAGACAAAAAGACTGAGAAATTGACATTTACGTCAGGTTCTCTCTTGTTGCTTAAAGAAGCAATAAAGAATATTAGCAAAACAGAAGAAGATTTTATCATTACAGAGGATGTAGATATGAAATATCTTTCAAGAATCGTTTATGTAGATGGTGAATGCGTTTACAATAACAAGAAGTTCTGGCTTAATACAGCGCCGACTTTATTTGAAGATTTTGAAAAACATGCGGTTCTTGACTTCATGAACAAGCCAGTTGACTTGGACCGCTTTAAGACTGAATATAACTCAAATGTTTCTCGTATTTCAGCAATTGATGGCGTCGCTGGTGAAGTTGATTATAATATTACAGTAGGTAATGAATTTATTTCATTATTTAGAGAAGAATGTATATTTACAGATTTTGAAACAGTTACTCCATTAGAAATTGCACAGAAATTATTGACAGTAATTTCGCTGGTTCAGACAGGTTCTTTTAGAGAAGCAAAATTAGTTCTTAAACAAATTGAACCAGATGCATTCTTGACAGAAGAACGACTACAAAAATATGAAAATATGCTTGATGCAGCTGATGCAATTACTTATGCTACTACTGAAGATTTCTTCTATACAGCAGAAAATAACACATAAAAACAACGCTGGTATAAATACAGTATGAATATGATGTTTGAAAATGCCGCAGCAAGAATACTTCAAAGCATGGATCGTGAAGTAGAAGTAGATGAATCAGTTCAAGCTGGTCCGTATTTCTTCAATGAAAATTATGGCAAACACAACTTGAATGAAATGTATGAATGCGACACGATGCTTAATGCTGATGATTTAGATGATGAAGGTACACTCATTTCAAAACATGTTGAAGTTGCTGCTGCACAAATTTTGAGCGCTTATGCTCAAACAAAAGATAAAATCAATCCTGAAAAGTTGATTTACATCACTGATGAAGATTTACTTAGTGCAATTTCTAGAAAGACTACACAAATTCACGCTTTGCTCAAATCTTGCTATAATAAAGAAGTTGCAAAAGAACATATTGAACAAGCTATCAGACGCCAAATTAAATACATGGCTTACAATACATAAGGAGATTAACAATGGACGAACAGGAACTTTTAGACAAAATCGAAGCACTTGAAGCACGTATCGACGCACTAGAACAAGCTTCACCTGATGAAAAAGATGAAACTTGTCCCGAATGTGGCGAAAATCCTTGCATCTGTGATCAGATTCCAACAGAAGATGAACCATCTGGCGAAATCGACGCAGATGATGTAGAAGAAGTGCAAGAACTTGACTTTAGTCTTCCAAATTTTGGTGCTATTGAAGGTGATGAGGGTGATACAGCGGGTGGACTTTACGGTTCTGAAGAAGAAGAAAACGAAGAAAGTCCGTATTACTACTAATAAGTTTTCATAATCACTTCAAAATAACCACTGCAATTCACGAGCAGTGGTTATTTTTATAAATAATAAGAGGTTATATAATGGCAGAACAATATTCATGGGACAAAGCGCTACAAGAACACTATTATGTTGGTAGTTATTCAGGAATTGCTGGTAATATACCAAACATTACAAGAGTATCAATAGCTGACGGTAAAGTACTTAACAATTTAGTGTTTTTGCCATATTCTGGCAAAGATAATTATTTACTCGATTCACTGAATTCCACGTATTCAGAGTGTTCAGCATTTTCTGGTCATTTGAATGATGAAATTGTGATGATTAACGCACGTGCTGATGTTATCGATGTAGTTGGAACACATGAAGCATTTACGACGCGTTCTGCTAGTATGGTACCTGGCGTAGATATAACACACCGTGATGTCATTAAAATTCTGAATGATGTAGGCAATGATATTCCTGTATGGGTATTGCAAGGTGATACATACGTAGCATCTTCTGTGTCTCCTGCACATCAGCAAACATATTATAGATGGCTGTCTGCTGTAAACAACACCACTTCTGGCTGGGAATACGTTGGTGATCTCGAACCATATTATTCGAACATAGTTGCTAATGACAATAATCAACTTCTAACATTTACTAATACAAATTCTGACAGAAATTATAACATATCAGCTGGATCTGGCGTAGGTTTTGTCGTAAATGGACGTACAATGACTATTTCTGCGCATGATGGCAAGATCCCTTGGGTCAAGTACAACCAAGGAAGTCACCCAGAAGTAAAGAGATCTGGTCTGTCTGTAGTGACTTCTGAGCAGGGTACAAGAATTCAGAACGATGACGCTACTGAAAAGTTCTACGTAGCTCCAGACTTTAGCACTCCTACTGACACTGGTAAGGTCTTCACTATAGACAATGACGGAGCTGCTAAGTGGAAGAAGATTCCTACTCCAGAGAAAGACTTGACACTTCAGATGTACAAAGATGATCTTCTGAACATCGGATCTAACATCTCGATCTTGAAGAAGATCTATATTCCTGAAGGCACCACGAAGATACAAGGTTCATTCAATTGCTATCCAAATACTAAATACGAGACTATCTCTATAGTTCTTCTGAAGGCTGATGGCGGAGAGTATGAGTCACGAGATAACCTGAATTTCGACCATCTTCTGGCGCTCAATGACAACACAGGACCTTCAGGCTCACGTGGTCAATACAGCAACACTCTTAACTTCATGTTCAAAAGGAACAGCTTTAACGATCCATTTCATTCTCTAGCTATCAAAGGCACGAGTGGCTCAGATCTATCGAACTATCACATCAGCAACATCCAGATCATGTTCTATAAAGAGAGGGCTGATGAAGTGAATTCGTTGAACTCAGTAACTGACACAGATGTTTCAGAAAATGACTAAGTGTACATCCTAGCGACATCGTTCAGGTTGATGAGATCAATGTACCGAACGTTGAACTCGTTGAAGTAGTATTCGGTATATCAGAATAAAAAATAAACCAGCAAAATAATTTGCTGGTTTTTATTTTGTATCAATTTCATATTAGCATGTGCCAAACAATCCGACGATTAATGGCAAAGTTTTATCAGGAAAATCATCAATCGGCATGACGATAAGACTGTATTCTGCTGTCAGTTGCATGAATTTCATAGATTCCTGAATTTTTTGTTGTCTGTTTACTAATACTTCTTTATTTGCTTCTTCTAGTTTAGCAACTTCTTCTTTAAATTCAGCAATCTGTTCTGTAATTGAATACTGTTTATTAACGATTATCGGATTGCCCTGTTCGTCACGATCAGAATACTTTAATATGAGTGCGTCGTATTCTTTTTTGTATTTTTGAAAATTTTCATCAAGTTCTTCAACATAGATAGTGTTGACGATTTTGTTGTATGCATCAGCTAGACTTTCAGCATTTTTAAAAATGAAATATGAAAATTTTGCAGTTTTTCCTTCTTGATGTAACTGCTGTACAAAATATTCGTAAATGCCCTTAACTTGACCATTGTTAAGAATGATAGTTTTCTGTTCCATGTTATTCTCCGTTTAAAATCATTGTATAACGTCGTAAGTTCTGAATAAATTTGTTCTTTATTTATGTTTTTAAGTTGGTCAGTGTATGACTTGAATAGTGAGAATAAATCGATATTACTCAAATCTTTTTCATCAGCTGAAACAGTGAGCTCAGGTTTCTTGCCAATATTCTGTGTGACTGAAATTGCTGAATTTGCATTAACAGCTTGCATGTAATCGAAAATCTTCTTCGATTCATCAGATAAGTCGTAAGGAATATCGATATCGACATAATTATGTGCAACGAATTCTCCAATGTTTTCAGGAACATCAGGGTAAGTCAACTTCACATATCTGATTGATTCAGTATTGACAATCAATTCAGTCTTATTTGTGTCCAAGTCAAGTACTGTGCATCCTCTGTCTTGACCCATGTCAATTCTTGTCAACTGATAAGGACTTCCAATGTAAGTTACATCACAGTCACCAATTTTCTTCTTACTTCTTGTATGAAAGTGTCCCGTGTAAACGTGTTTATAATTTTCTGACAATTGCTTAATAGAAACACCTTCACTGCACATATTGATTTTGTCCATCATAAAACCTGCAACATCAAGATGCGCAAAACAATATTCACTGTCACCAGCACCTTTGAAACTCTTATAGTCAGTTATCCAAGGCAAGAAAGTAACACTGTGTCCATCGAAATCCATAGTCTTTGGAGTTTCGTAAACAGTCACGTTTGGCAACAAATCCAATTGCTTTAAGCTGTTTACAGACGTTGTATTCTTGTAATATAAGTCATGATTGCCGACTATCATGTGTATGTTAAAATCTTCAAAAATATCTTTGAAAAGATGAAGAACTACATTGCTAGTTTGAACATTGACAGACTGTCTAGTATCAAACACATCACCCAATACAAAAATCGTATCAATACTTCTAAGTTTAAGTTCTTCAACAAGCTGCTTTTCAAAGAAACTCAATTGAGATTTTTGAAACGTTGCATCACTTTGCTTAACACCAAAGTGTAAATCACTAATTAGAGCTACTTTCATTATTCTTCGTAACCTTTAGTTCTGAAAATCTACTAGTTTTATTTATTTCTACGACAGAGTCCCAAGCCACATCGATATTCGACAATTTGTGAGAAATGATGTAGATGCCAAGATCATTTTGTGCTGTACTATTCGTGACTACATTGAACAATGTCGAAATAAACTGTGATGTACCATCTGCGTCTACTCCACTATCCATTACTTCGTCAATGAATAGCGTGTTACATGACCAGTTCGAAATGTTTCTCGAAATGTCAAAGAAAGATAGCAAAATTGCAACGTCAATTCTTGCTCTTTCACCTGCAGAGAAGCCCATGTACTCGCATTCGTACTTACCTTGCTGAATTTTTGCATCTAAATTCTTGTCAAATTCGAGTGTAACTTGAAGTCCAAATGCAGAAATATAACTGTTAACTTGACTATTCAATTGTGGCAACAATTGTTTGAAAAAGAAAGTCTTCAAACCAGCATCACCAAGAATGTCGATCAGTGTTCCATCAAGTCTAATCTTGTCATCGAGTTCATTAATGCTTGTAGTCAATGCGTTAATTCTGTTTATAATGCCAGTAAGTTGTGTCTTGTACTGTTCTACATTTATTTCACATTTCGAATTTTCTTGCTGTTCTTTCTTAATGTTCAAATTCGTAAGCTGAAACTTAGAATTGTTCAACAAGTTCACTTGCTCAGTTTTCTTCAGAATGATTGTATCGTACAAGCTCTTGTTTTTTGTAATCTTCGCAATGAGCTCTTTCAATTCTGTAGACTTCGTATTGTCAGCAAGTATTGCAGTCTGTTTGTCAATTTCATCTTGCAATTCTTTAATGTGAGCTGCTGCATGTTCTCCTGTCAAATCACTGTTACAAATTGGACACTTAGCATGACTATTCATTACAGAAATTTTCTGTTTAAGTTCACCAATTTTGAGTGCAGCTGAATTGTGTGCTGCATTGATATTTGCAAGTTCTTGAACTGCTTCTGATGCATCAATTTTATCTTGTAATTCTACAAGTTTCTTGTCAGCAATCGAGATGTTTCTATTGCATTTGTCAATTGTTTCTTGAGTTGCAAAAATGTCTGCAACTAATTGTGCAATAGAATTAGCTTTGTTCTGTTCGAATCTTTCAATGATCTGTTCAGTTTCATTGACAAATTTTTCAGCAGTAGTTCTCTGTTCTGTCAAACCTGTCAATGTAGTCAAATTCAATTTTTGTTGTGTTTGATTGACTGTGTTACGTCTCTTTACTTCTTTCAACATTAAAGCAAGAACGTAAATGTTAAAGATTGTTTCGATCAATGATCGACGTTCTCCAGCACTCAACATCAAGAAAGGTTTGTTGTAAATAGATGCAACTGCTACAATGTTCTTAAACAAGACATAGTTAATACCGTAGAAGTTTGTCTATTTCTTCCTGATTTAGTTTCTTAGCTGAAAGAACATCGAGGTCTTGTCCGTTCTTTGTGAGTTTAAACTTTGCTGGTTTGTAACCACGAAAGATTGTGTAATTGTCTGAGCCAATATCGAAATTGACTTCTACTTCCAAATCTTTATCGTTAAATCTGTTAACGAGCTGACCTAGCTTAATGTTTCTGTAAGGTTTCCCAAATAGCACAAACGACAAAGCATCAAGAATAGTAGATTTTCCGACTACCATTCTTAGCAGTAATCAAATTTAGTCCTGAATTAAATTCGAACTCTGTAAACTGATTACTGTAACTTAAAATGTTTCTAAATCGTAATGTTTTAAATTTGATATGCATTAAAGTGTGCCTTCTGCTTCTTTCTTCATCTTATTATACTCTTGCACAATAAAATGATTGCTCTTGAGGGTCTCTAAAATGTCCTTCGTGTAGTCATAGAAGTATTCTTGCTCAGCTAATTCTTTGCTTTTATCAATGTATCGTTTATCATTGCAAATTTGTGATTTTAACTGAGTATCACCCCAAGTGTATTTATCTTCGAATCTGTAGTGCTTCAACAATTCACCATAGAGAGCATCTTTTTCTACACGAAGTTCTGCTACGACATATTGCTGTTCTCTTACGAGTCTGGCCCATTCGTTGATATATGTAGGCAATGCAAGCTCATATTTCATTCTATCCTGAACTCCGTCAGGAATCTTAACGTCTTTGTTTGCTTTATTAGCCAAATAGCCTGTAAAGAACTCTTTCTTCATGATTAAAGTATAATAAATGACGCGAAATGTAAAAAATCGCAGTTTTGTAAATATTTTTCAATGCTCTTGTATAAATATAATAACAAATAATAAAAAGTAAAAGTACTTATTTGTCATAAAATTGCTATATTTTAAGGAGTAATCATTATGGCAGACGAAAAGAAATATATTACTGGTA
>Ga0247611_10006049_pt1 | contig 15669 bp, 15 predicted proteins | sample 177DNAGHGhighgp2_FD_192422 | JGI IMG/M metagenome (GOLD analysis project Ga0247611, IMG submission 192422) | Sheep rumen microbial communities from Palmerston North, Manawatu-Wanganui, New Zealand - 1770 DNA GHGhigh gp2 | ecosystem: Host-associated > Mammals > Digestive system > Stomach > Rumen...
AATTCAACCTGTTTTTCTAAATAATCGGAATCCAAAAGGTCATCCGAATCCAAAAATGTAATATATCTTCCGCGTGCATTTTTTAAGCCAATATTCCTTGCGGCAGCACTTCCGCTATTCTTTTCCGTTTGTAAAACGACTATTTTCTTATTGTCATTCATCAAGTCTTTCGCCAGCTCAAAAGAACCATCTGTCGAACAATCATCGACGATTATCCATTCGTAATTGGAAAAGGATTGATTCTTCACACTATTAGCAACAAGTTCAATTGTGTTTTTACTATTGTAAAGAGGTGAGATAATTGATATCAATTCTTCTTGCATACTAAATCTTTATATTCCTTTGCCACTCTATCAAATGACATATAATCAGCAAACTTTTTCCTTTCATCTTGGCTTATCTCAACGAATTGTTGCTTTATAGAAAGGAGTTTCTTTGACAATTCATCAGAATCAATACAATCTGCCGAATGGAAATAGTTCTTTCCAATAAATAGCGGTAAGCATCCACTTGATGATTGCGTCACGACATTGCATCCACTAACAACCGCTTCACCGAAAACAATCCCGAAAGGTTCCAATGGGTTCATTGAAATAAAAAATTTGCTTTGTTCTAAATAATGCTTAACTTGGATTTGATCTAACTTGCCCAAGAATTCAATTCCTGTATTCTTGTATTTTCCTTGAGTGAACCAAGGAAGCATTTCTCCGTATCCAGCAACAGCCAGCCTTAAAGAAGGATCTATTGACTTTATTTTTACAAAAGAATCGGAAATCATTTCAACCTCTTTGTCTCTAAACAATCTCCCTATATAAATGAAGTCGTATGGTCTGTCAGATTCTGCTTTTGAACAATCCAACATACACCCGTTTTGGATCACCTTATCGCATGTGATTTTGTTTATTTTTTTATTAATAGCAAACGATAAAAAAGAAACGGTAACCGTATAATCAAAGTATTTTTTACAATATTTCGCGGTTTTGTTAATTATCCATGATTTAAATATTCCGTTTATTGGACAAGGAAATCCATGAAGAACTTGAATATACTTCGCATTCGACCACATTTTTTTGTAAACATTTATACCCAAAGAGTATTGTAGGGAAGATATGACGATGTCTGGTTTAAATTCTTTAATCTTTTTAGCTATCTTTCTCTTGCTGATTGGAATCATCTTCGGTTTTTTGATGTTCACTACCAAATTATCAATCGAGGACGATTTTTCAATTGATATAACATTAGCTTCATCTCCAATTGATAAAAAGCCCTTGTAAAGACCTTCATCAAAGACGGCAACTCCGCCTGATGTTTTGGATGTAATGACTGGACCTAATATAAGAACTCTCATTTTTCTTTTTCTTCCTTGGTTAAATGTTTAATTGGACAGACATCGAGACACATATAACATTTTATGCATTTGTTATGATTGACAACCGGATATTCAAAACCCTCATCATCCACAACCATTTGAATTGCCTGTTGATTGCATATACAAAAACAAGCAGTGCAACCACAGCAATCTTCCTTTTTTGTAAAAAGAGTCGGCCATTTTCTTTCTTTCATTGCTTCTTTCTCCGTACAAGCTTCTTAATCAACAATTTAATTTTTCCGTTTTGCTTTTTCATATATAAATCTAGTAATTTACTAAAATTGCCGTTATTTAGTTTTCTTAAAAACTTCCCTCTATATTTTGAAAGTTTTACCGATTCCTTATACATTGGATTTTGGGAAATGGACTCTTCAAAAGGCACTTTGTTGCAAACAATAGCACTATTTATTGTTTTAAAGAGCAATAAACCTGATTCTGTATTAATAATAACCAAGGAGGTTCCCTTGTCGTCATCAAACATTTGATTCAATCCCCAAAAATCGCCAAGAGTAATATCGCTTTTGTGGTTCGTTCCTTTAAAACTGCACTTTCCGCAAGAAGGTCGAATATAAAGATTTGAATTTAAATACCCAAACATATATTTGTTATCAGGACCAAAAAATTCTTTAGAAACATTATTTGAGAAGAAAACTTTTGTTCTGGTTGGAGAGCTATTCCAACCTCCTTGTTTATATTTAAACCAAACCTTCTCAACAGTTGAATGTTCTTTTTGTTCTATTTCTTTAATCCACGAGAGAAAAGCTTTGGGAGAATTCATCCCGCGGCATATGAAGTCGATGGTAATCAAATTGGTATATGTTTTTTTTAAAAACATTAATAACCCCGCCACTTGACAGGGAGATCCGCAAAAGAGAACGATCTTATTGAGACTAAGCTCGATTTGTATCTTTTTAAAAATGTCTTTGAGCGAGCTACTTAGATACTTAGATTGCTGAAGAGATTTTAATTCTTTAATATCACGAACCATTATGTGTTCCACAAGAAGTTCGCTAGTATATTTAGCTCCAACAACAACGCCATTTTTTGCTAAAACAGACTTGGCCAACTCAGGGAAAATCCCGCCTGATGTGCTAAAAAACCTAGTTTCATCATTCTTTGAATGAGCAGCAAAAGCAATTGGAAAAACTGTGTGTTTAGCTATATTTTCCATTCAACATTCTCTTTTATTATTTTTGCTGGCGATCCTGCTACAAGCGCTTTTTCAGGAACATCATGTGTAACAACCGAACCGGCAGCCACGACAGCACCATTGCCAATAGAAACGCCAGGTAACACAACTACCCTAGTTCCAATCCAAACATGATTACCAATTATGACTGGTTCCGTTTTTCTCACTAAGTTGAGTTCATGTGCATTCGAATCAACTGCGGTAAAATCATGAGAAATTGCGCAGTCATCGCCAATTACAATTTTTTTATGACATCTTATTTTACAATCACTATTAATGAAAGAATTGTTTCCGAGTATCAATTCTCCACCCTCAAAAACTATGATGTCGGCGCCATACATAAATTTAAAATCGTCACAAATCAATAATGAATTTTCATCCATTCTCAAAATAGAGTTTCTGCCATTATTTCCAAAAGAATTCGCGTTGAGTATTAGCCTTTTTTTGCAAACAATCTTCGCGCCTTTTCTTTTTATAATTTTGTCATTTCTTCCTTTAATGATTGTTTTATGTTTAGAAAACACATTTCCAATTTTATGAATCAATTTACCCATTTGTCTTATTACCAACTAATAATAATTTTATTATATAAACTCCGATATTAACATTAATTTTTATTATCTTTTTTTGAACGCAGACGCAATCTTTGAGAAAGCGGCAGAGATATATCTTTTTTCAATTTTATTGAAACTGAAAAAATAAATGGATATCGAGTAAACAACACAGTATGCCAGAATAAGAAGTGAAAAATCCAAAAGTGAGTGGAATGAATAAAAAATCATCAAGACAACACCACAAGAAACAGGAATTAAAAATCCGGGTAGCGTTTTTAATATTTCTTTCCAAAAACGAACAATATCAATGTTCAACTTCACTTGATAATAGATGTTCATAAAAATGACAGGGCCTAAAAGAAGAGCGATAGCGGTTCCAATTGCACAACCTATTTCGCCCCACAAAGTAGCAAAATAGATACTTATAAAAACGTTAATTATTGCAATAATTAAATAGACAATACTTCTAATTTGGTGTTTGTTTTTGGCTCTTTGAATCTCGATGCCTACATTTTGGATGAGGGGTATAATTGCCGGAGCCATAAGAATTAAAGCGACAAAATATGAATTGTCATATCCTTCTCCCGCCCACCTAAGTACAAAATACTTACCAAAAAAAATGAAACCGGAAAAAATCAAAAGCAAGACAAACCATTGTATTCGACCAACCTTAATAAAAAGATTGGATAACTCTTCATCCATTGTTGTCTCATTTTTTTGGACTATTAAATTTACTTTAGGTGCGAAAACGCTAGATATTGCAGAAGAAAATTGCGTAAATAAGTTATTAATTTGGGATCCAACAGCATAAATAGCAACTACACTAGCATTAATCATTTTGCCCAATATGACTTTATCAGTCTGCCAAGTTATTTGTTCTATAATCTGATTGATAGCGATAAAAAGAGAGAAAATAAATATATCTTTTAATAAAACAAAATCAATCTTGCCGATTATTATTCGCATTTTTATCTTTTTGAAACAATAAAAAATGTTGATGATTGCAACCACAACAGACAATGATAAAGAGGCCACAACAATACCGATAGATGCAAAACCACAATACAAAAGAATTATGTTGATACAAGGACCAAGAATTGTGGCGATGATGTTAAGAGTTTTTTGAAAAAGAAATTTTTCTTGGCTTGTAATATATGAACTAAATACAGAGAGTGGAAACGATAAAGCAAGGTTGACACTCAAAATTATCAATAATGTCTTAGCAATTGTTATGTCGCTTGAACTATATGTGCTATTAAAGAGGATTTGAGCGTTAAACGCAATTGAAAGTCCGGCTATCAGTAATATCGATCCTAAAATAGAAAAAACAATAAGGTAAAGACCATTCAAACGGGCTATTCCTTCTTGGTCTTCTTTGGCTTTATAAATTGAATAATAGCGTAAATAACTACCTCCAAGACCCAAAGAAAGCAAAGACAAAAATGAAATAGTAGAGGCCGCTATGCTATATAAACCATATTCGTTTTGACCTAAAATTCTTAACATAATAGGAGAGTAAATTAAAGTTAATACTATATTTAGTATTATTTGAATATATTGAAGAACAACACCTACTTTTCTTTGATTCATAAATACACAACTATTTAGTATAGATTAACGATAGAAAGGACGAAAACTTATCCTTCTCGCATTTAATAGTATTCTTATCACACACTAAATTATTCAGAGATAAATCGTCAGGATTATTAGAAACAAATACATCTTCTCTTAAATTTAATGTTTTTGCTAGATTTACTAAGCGGCTATTCATAGGAAATGAATCTGAAATGCGTTCAAATATTTTCAGCGGTTTTTCAAATAAGTATGCAAAGATAGCTCCATGGTATGAATCTGTTAATAATATTTCGCAATTATCAATCAACCAAAGAAATTCAGCTGGACCAGAAGAATAATATCTATCATTGATGTCGTTAAGATTAATAACTTGATACCCATATTTATTTTGGTAAGAATCAACTATAGTTTTATAACTAGGAATTTTTTCGCCAAGAAAATAAGTTAATATATATCTTGAACCACTATTGTGTTTTTTTGGTTTTGAACTGATTTTTCTCCAATGATTAGCATCAATTACCAGTGTTGGATCTGATAGAGTGGTGACCTTTCGGTTAATTAGTTTTTCAATCAAATCAGATCCCTGCTTTTCTCGACAAGAAATCATTTGAAAGTCAGACAAAAAATTTTTAAATTCTTTTTGTTGTTTTTCAGAAAGATTTTCAATGGAAACTGAAGAAGCTAAGGAATACTTCTTTTGAGAATCATGGCAAAAGCCAAGCATATTGATAAACATTCCGTTACCTGGAAATGTTGGATTCCAAACCTGATCGGAGCCAATTATGAACTTGTCGTATTTTTTGCAAAGCATGTGATAATTGGTTTTATAATTGATTTTTTCCCCATTATTCATTAGTTTATTAAATTTAATAAAGTTGTTATGTCGCGTTTTCAAAGCGTGTGCTTTTTGAAACGGAAACAATCTTTTAAGGTGAAAAACAAACCATCTAGCAATGGTTTTTAAAAATAATTCTTTACCATATGGAAAGTTTTTTGTTTCACACCCATATTTCCTGATAATATTAAACGTTTTATCGTGCTTGCTTAACAAAACATAGCTTGCATAGTTTTGCAATCTATTTCCATAGTTGTTGTTATCGTTAATTGTTATCAAGCCAGTCATAGATATAAGTTATAATCAAGTTAAGTTATTATAACCGCTTTTATAGATTATATCTATGGGTTTTCAAAATGCAACACCGCATTCTGTTTTTCAAAGACAGGTAACGCTTGTTAATATAAGGCAAAGTGATAGGCTTGATTTGGTTTTTGTAACATTGCCAAAGCATATATACTTTATTATTCTCGTAAAATTTCAATATTTTACTATCTGAAAAACCAAGTGAAATAAGTGTCTGTTCTATTTTGATTAAAGATTTCAATACTTGAACGCATTTTGTTGAAGAATTAGAAGAATGGGACAAACTAGAATCGTGGATGCAGTAGTTGTACCCCACGAAATTTGTTCCTAAAACTTTATTGGAATTATTTGCTATTCCTATCGTCCAAAGTTTGTCTTCATAAAAGATTAACGACTCATCGAAGTAATAATTGGATTTATCAATTAGAGACCTTCTAAAAAATTTATTCCAAACAAAACCTCCGCCATAAGCAAAATCATTAAGTGAAATAGCGTTTATTAGTTCAGTTTTATTTATAATTTGTGTTTCTTGATCGAAAACCTTGGTTTTTATTATTCGGCCGTCATCGTAACATGTGTTCCAATTAAAAGAAACTATGTCGATGTCATTGTTATTCTGCATTAAAAACACACATTGTTCGATAGAGTTTTGTTCCAGATAATCATCTGAATCAACAAAAGCGACGAATTGCCCTTTTGAAGATGACAAGCCAATGTTGCGAGCGTGAGATGCACCTTTGTTTTTGGTGCTGATAACAGTTATCCGTTTGTCTTTTTCGGAGAATTCTTTACAAATGTTTAGACTTGAATCTGAAGAACCATCATTAATTAAAATAATGTCAAGGTTGTAATATGTTTGATTAATTATGCTCAAAATACAGCGTCTCAAATAAGACTCAGAATTATAAACTGGAACAATAATAGAAACCAAATTATTCATATGCTTTATACCCTAATTATAGAATTTTGATGAAATTATCAACGACATTATTGACTAATAGGCAAGATAATTTTGATTCGTATTTTTCTTTCCAATTAATATTATTTGAATTTGAAGCTAAAACAATTGATTCACAAAATGAATCGACGTTGTTTCTGGTCGGGTAGAATAAAAGATCGTTATATTTGTCATCGTAGCACCCTAACTTAAAAGTCACGATTGGCTTACATGCCGAACAATATTTTAATACTTTTGAAGGAAACGCAGTGCTTGCAAAAGGGGCATTTGAAAATCTGGGGGACAGCAACACATCTGACGAAAGAATTATTTTTTCAACGTTTTTAGGATCGAGAAAATGATGAAAATGTAAATTTTCAATTCCTATATTTGAAAGATAAACATCAAGGGCACCACTCCCAAAAATATTAAAATCCATGTTGCTCATTCTTTTGGCGGCCTCAATTATAAAATCTATTCCATTCCAATAGTCAGTTTTTCCAATATAGGTGCACACCGTTTTTTTATTATGCGTAGCAACGCTTTGAAAAGACTCAATCACTCCTTCTCTAACAATATACTGTTTTCCAAAAGTATTAAATTTTAGAGATATGTCTTTTGTAAAAAACCAAAATGAATCCACATTTTTGTTTGCCAAGCTATACATTCGCTTAGCGTTTTTATTTTTTAAAAATTTATAAAACCAGCGGTTTGATGAATACATGTTTTCAGGCAGATCCGGAACTATGAGAGCCGTCTTAATCCCAAACTTTTTCTTGGATTTAGACAAGACTTCCAAATATGGTTTGTGTGCTTCACAAGCAATCACAACCACGTTTTTGTAATCATTCTTATCAAGTTTAGATAATTGTTTTTTTATCTCTTTCCACATCGATCTTTTTTTAGAAAAATGAGAAAGGCCAAATATGGTTTTGTAAGAGCAAAAAGAAACGTTGTTTTCTGGTATAAGATGCTTTTTGTTAACTGTAATTTTTCGGCATTTTTTAGGCCAATATCCAACAGCTGGTGCGGAAATAAAGGAACATTTTGATTTTTTTAGAAATTCTAAAAAAACAATTCTTTCAAATTCACTATTCGAAACACTTATTGCATTTTTAAAATAACGGTGTTTTATAATGTCATAATTGCTAACACCAAAATAACTGCCCAAAAAAATATAAAGTTTTCTATTGTTTTCCATATAACAATTTCTTATATTCTGATGCCATTTCTTTTGAATCAATTGATTTTTTTAAAGAAAAAGAATTTCTTTTATAAGCGCTAATGGTCTGTGGGTTTTCCGCTAAATATTTTATAGCTTTTGACAAATCGTCACTTGAAGAGTTGTCAACAAATAGTCCGTTGAAGTCATTATGGACGTATTCAGAAATCCCTCCAACATCACTTACCAAAAAAGAAAGTCCATAATTTATCCCTTCCAAAATTGTCATTGGCAATCCTTCTCTTTTTGATATTAAACACAAAACATCCGATTCAACATAAAGATGTTCAATATCATTTTCTTTTCCAACCACAACTATATTGTTCTTAAATGGTGATTGTTGAACGCGATTTATTATTTTTTGCTCATCAGCCCCAAATCCACATAAAGTAAGAATTGTATTTTTACATTTTGCTTTTTCAAATCCATGAATTAAAAGCGGAACGTTTTTCACAGAATCAAATCTGCCTATGTATAGAAATTTAATTGGGTAGTTAGTTGAAACAGCCGGTCTATTAGATTTTTCAATTGAAATGCAGTTTTTGATGGTTAAGCATTTTGTTTTATAGAGGGAAATAGCTTTTTTAGTAATGTAGTCACAACATCCGATCAAAACTATTTTTTCTTTTTTAAAATCATCCTTTAAAAATAATCTATAAATCCAAGGCAAATCTTTTGACGGTTCACTATGAATTGTGTGGAATGTCTTATACTTTTTTGTAAGCCCTGCCGCCTTAAGATAAAAGGTACAAGTTAGATGCGAACTTATTGCATCTGGTTTTATATTGTCTATCGTTGTTTTAAGTTTTTTTAAAAAAATAAAATCAATTGTTTTTGTTTTTCCTAATTCAATTACCGTCAAATTTTTTATATGTCGAAGAAAAGAATATCTATTATCAAATTTATTAAAAAAAGAAATTAGAAACAATTCATCTTTAGGATTTTTCCATTCTTTTAATATTTCGCTAACAACCGTTTCGGCTCCGCCCAAAGACATATCTTGAACAACAAAGCAAATCTTCATGCAACTATTATATATTTTTAGTAATACTTAGTGTAATATAAATAAACACAGTATTATATTTGTTCTCATGAAAAAGATATTGTCAATAATTATTCCATCCTACAAAACTTCTAAATACATGGACGAGTGTTTAAAACATTTTGTGGTAGACAGCATTGAAAAAGATGTTGATATCTTTTTAATTGATGATGGTTCCCCAGATGATAGTTATGAAAAATCTTTGAATTATCAGAAAAAATACCCAGGTTTATTTCATGCTGTTCACAAAGAGAATGGCGGTCATGGCTCTGTGATAAATTATGCGATTAAATACCTAATTGACACCAAGTATTTCAAAGTAGTTGATGGAGATGATTGGGTTAATGAAAAAGATCTTCTGGAATTAATTGAATATCTAAAAAGGGTTGATGATGAATTAATTGTCAGTGACTACACTTGTGTATATTCTAACAAAACGACAACACAAAAGTGTTTTGATACTAAAAACAACAATTCTTTTAAAGGCTATAAGATAACGATTCATTCCTCAACTTTCAAAACCAATTTATTCAAAGATAATAATATTTTTTTGCGGGAAAAAGTATTTTATGAAGACAATGAATACGTTTTATTTCCATTAGAGTTTGCAAAAACAATTAGTTATTGTGAGTGCAATGTATATCAATATAGATTAGGAGACGTTGGTCAAAGCGTATCAATAAGCTCTTTATTGAAACACGATAATGATTATCGGATGATTAAAGATGATATTTATAATAAATATCTTGATTGGATTAAAAAGCAAATTGATCCCAACCTGATCGATTATGGAAAAAAAGTTTTGATAGGTTTTTACCTTTGGATTTTTCAAAGTCAAATTTTAAAGAAAGAAAGCAAAGAACAGTTATTAAATATCAACAACGAAATAAAAGATCAGCAGCCTCTATTTGAAACAATAAGACGGAACAAAATTTATCGGTTTGTTTCTTCATTTAATTTTGGTTTGCTTACAATCAAACGTTTTATTTTGAAATGTAAATATAAAATATAAGTAGGTGGAAAATGAATATACTTGAACTTGCTGAATTCTATTCAAATTACAGTGGTAACTTTATACCGACATTAGATAATTTTGAGCTAATGGTCGCCAAAAAGAATCATAATGTTTTTTATATTTTTTCAAATAAAAACAAATCTGATTTATTTTATAATTGGTTTAATGATTTTAAAGAAAAGCATAGGGTCGAGCTTTTAGATTTTAATTCAAGGTCGTTTGTTACCGATGTAGTTAAATACATTAAGGACAATAACATCAAATTAGTTCATGGCCATTTTTTAAGTAGTTTACTATTATCCAAGATTAAGAAAAAATGTTCTAAAGATGTTCGATTTTATCAGCATATTCATAACTCCTTTTTTATAAAAAAAGATTTTTATGCTTTCGCAAAAAGAATACGCAATCTTTTGTTTTTAGATAAAAACATTGATAAGATTTGCTGTTCCGAATCTATTTTGCCGTCAGCTCAGTATACTTTTCCAAAATCTCATTTTTATACTTGTAAAAATGCAATTGATTTTAGTAGGCTTTCAAAAAAAGAAAATAATTATCACGACACGTTCTCAATTCTCCTTTTAGGACATAACTATTATATTAAAGGCGTCGATATCGCGATCGAAGCAATAAAGAGTTTATATTCTAATTTTGATATTCACCTAGATATTGTTATGGGGGATCGACTAGAAAAAAACACATCGTTAATTAAAAGCAAATATGGTGAGATTCCAAAATGCGTTTCGATAATTAAGCCAACTCAAAACGTCATAGGTTTATATCAAAGCCACACTGCTTTTTTAAATGCATCAATAGAAGAAGGTATGTCTTATGCAAACATTGAAGCGTACTATTGTGGCTCTTTATTTATTTCAAGCGACATACCTCAAAACAAAGAACCGAACCTTCCTGGAGTTATATATTTTAAAAGCGGAGATGTCGAGAGTTTAAAATGTGCCTTAATAAAGGCATATAAAACCAGAAACGAGTATAAAAATGATTGTGAATATGTCGAAAAAGAATTTTCTTTAAATCGATGGAGCAAGGAAATGATTGATATTCTTAAATTGAATTAATCTTTTTCAAAGATAAAAATGCCATCATTATTGCTTGTATAATCCAGCAAACAAAAATAACAGATGATTCAACCATCGATTTAGCCGAAATGATTTCCTGAATAAAAACTGTCGGCAATGGCAAAAAAGTGTAAAATAAACAAACGATCAAAAGAGACAAAGAAATTATAAGCCAGGTCGAAAACAATCTAGTGGTCGCAGAAGAGTCTGCAACCGCTTTTTTATTCCAAACAAAAGCCAAAGACATTAAAAATAAGCAAACAATAACCATTATGATACCTATAATAGTAAACACTGTTGATAAAGCGCTTTCTTCGAAAGCAATAATTTTATTGATGTGATCATTGGTTTTGCCTAACACAAATTTATTTTGCGTTTCATCAAATTCAAAAAATGAATAATTTGCAGAGAAACCGCCCTCTAAATACCTATTAGATGTCGATGTTGATTTATATTTTTTAAAAATAAAATCAAACAAATTGTCATTCTCGTTTTTATCTTTTGAAGTGATAAAATAGCAAGCTCCATCAAGTTGAAACGAATTGTAGTTAGGGACAAAAACTATAAAGTCCCCAAAATAAGTTCTCAATAATGAACCCAATAAATTATTTGAATCTAGGACCGCACCAATTTCAAATTCTCTTTCAAAGGTTCCTGATGCAGTAATTGTTTTACTGTTGATTGTTTTGCCGATAATGTCTTCAGGACTTGTATCACATATTTTACTTGCAAGACTATCCAAAACAAAAACTGTTGAAGATTTTGTGTTTCTAGAGATGTGTCCCGCCAATATTGGTAAATCAAAATAAAAACTAGAATCAATATATTTACTTTCAAACATCAAGGCGGAACAATTTGTTTTTGAAGAGGAAGAATCCTCAATCAAAAATGGTGAATAGGCAGAATCTGGAGTATATCCAATAAAGAGATAATTCTTAACTTTATCATAATGTTGATTTCTCATTTGATATTCTTGAATATCATTGTCAACAAAAATAAAATAGTCTGAATTGCCTCTTGGTTTCATCAAAACTGAGTTGATTGAATATCCAAACTTGTTTTTAGAAGCCATTTTTGTAACTAGAGAGGAAGCTTCTAAGCTTGCTTTTGACTCAAGCGACAACGAACACAAAGCACCACCATTCAAGCAAACGAGTGATAGCATAAAAAGTTCAAAGCAAAACAATGGGTGCTTTTTAAAAAAGAGCCCAATGTTTGAAAAATGTTTTTTAATTTTGTTCCAAAGATTTGAGAATGTATTACTCATATAGAAATTTCCAATATTATATCATCTTTTAAAATTGTTGTTTTTTCTTTAATAGCAAGAAAAGAGACAAATTGAGCTGACAAAACAACAATCGGAAAAACCGTAGAAGGCGCGATGCAAAGAGACATGCAACACACCAATAAAACTAAAATGAAACCAAAGAACGATGGATTTGTTGGTATTCTAGAGGTGTTATAAAATCTTTCTTTGGTCATTAGAAACAAAACATAAAGCATAATTGTGGTGCCAAGCAGCCCGTTGCCAAAGATGTTTTTGGTGAAGGTGTTGTGTTCTCCGCTGAAAAATATAGAAAGATTAGTGTAAAGTGGGCCTTTTCCAAACAATAAAGTAAATGGATGGGATAATATATAAGAAGAATATTCTCCAAACAAGTCTACTCTGCCAGATGTAATTCTATTTAAACTAATTCCGTCTTTTGTACCAATAAAGCGAATTAAAAGAGTGTTTCCATAAGATGTGCTTAAAAAGATTAAGACACCAAGAATTAGAAAAGTAAAAAGACCGAGAGACAATAAAACCGCTCGTGATTGATAAACGAATCTTATTAATCCGGTAACAAGAACTATAATGATGCAAATAATAAACATTTTAGATAAAGATAGTAAATTTAACGCCAGATTTAGAGTAATGATTGCGTAGCCAAAAATGGCTTGTTTTTTATTTTTTTCGATTGCGAAAAATAACGCACTGATAATTGCTATAGTCGCGGTCCCATAGTTCGGATCATCACACAAAGGTGAAAACCTTACACCGTATGTTCCCATATCAAAAATATTGACGCCAAAATAATTTAATAAATTGTCGCCATTTGGAATTAAATAATGAAAGACAATTGTATAAACAATGCCAACAAAAAACCCAAAAGATAATATACAAATATTGCTCGCGCCATCAATGCCATCATTTTTTGTTAAAAACAAAACGCACGAAATAGGAAATGCTAAATACAAATAATAAGAGACAAGGTTATTAAAGCTAAAACCTACAAAATTAATCATGGATACAATAAAAGTAATGATTACATAAGTGATAAATAGAATAATGATCAACAACTTGTTTAAGGATGGCTTTTGTTTTTCTCTTATTAAAAACCGGAAAAGCAGAACAATAATAAAAACGGCGATAAAAATAGTTAAAATCGATGTGCTGATCCCCGGAAACTTTAATACCTTCGACAAAGGATAAAGAAGGAGCACAATAAAAAGCTTTTCTTTTTTTTGTAAAAAAATCAAACTTAACAAGTTTATAGCAAAAAATGAAATCGAAGCAATCCAAGAATGCGAAAGAATGATAAAAAAAGTTAAGGCCAAGTCCAGAATACATAGAATGTAAAAAATGATTTTTCTTCTAAAAAAAGATTCTATTTTTGTAAAAAAACGCGAAGTAAAAAAACCATCAAGGCCATTTAGTGCTTTGTTAAAAGGGCTGGAAAGGTTCTTTTTATCATCGTTCACAAATTTTATCTTCCTCTGACCGCTCCAAATATTTTCAAGATAGTATAAACAAACAATTCAATATCAAACCAAAGCGACATTCTCTTAACATATTCCGAATCCCATTTAGCCTTAAATTCTGGATCGTGTTCTCTTTTCATTTTAATTTGTGCATATCCACTTATGCCGGGTTTAACGTCAAAAGCGCTAGGTGTATATTTTTCTCTACATTCTCTTAAAAATTCTTCATTATGTGCACTACCAGGTCTAGGACCAATAAAAGCCATTTGACCAACTAGTATGTTTAATAATTGAGGGCTTTCGTCTATTGAAGTCTTTCTCAAAAACTTACCAAACTTAGTATCCATTGAGGCTTGAGTTTTTTCATCCATATCAGATGGCGCTAAATTTGGATTTGCATCCATCTTCATAGATCTAAATTTAATGAGCTTAAAAACTTTTTTATGCTTGCCATATCTCTCTTGAACAAAGAACGGATTACCCTTAGTTACAATTGCGTTAACCGGAATAAGCCACCACCACAACAAAGAAAAACAAACAATGATTCCTATTAAAGAACCTATGATGCCTATTAATCTTTTAAATGGTAAATAAATCTTTTGGGAAGTCTTCATGGTTTGGTCTTTATATTATTATATACGCGTGTATAATGCAAATATTTATGCGCCCACGAAGACGCACGAATGAAAAGTATATACTAGTATATAAAATCGCTTATACAACCGATAAAATATTTTTTGAATAATATCTTTTTAGATTTTTTAATTTCATACTTAGAAATTAAAAAAATGACAAGTTTTTGCTCATCATTTTTACACTACTTGGTGCACCTAGCAGGAATCGAACCTGTACGAGTTGCCTCACTAGATCCTAAGTCTAGCGCGTCTGCCAGTTCCGCCATAGGTGCAGCGGTATTATTAAATAATATTTTTAATAACTATTCAAGGTCTTTACAATATTAACTACTTAAAAAAATATTTGATTCAAATAAAAAAATGTTATTTAAAAAGAAAACTGAAAATATTAAAAAACCTATCGAAGTATCTTTTTCTTGAAAACAAACCGGTGTATTTAGAATAGTCAATTGACTGATATTTTTTTGGAATTTGAACAAAACATGTTGAGGAAGTATTTTTTGGTATAAACTCATTCAATTCTCTATAAAAACACAACTTGCGATATGCATTAATGCTAAGAAATTCTTTAATCTCTTTATCGCCAAACGCTTTGTTTTTTGGAACGCAATAAATAATACAGAGTTTGGCATTGCTGGAATACATTCTTTCGCATCTTTCTTTCCATTTCTTTTTTGCTTCATCAAATGATTCATAATGGACAAAATATATCTTTATCTTTGGCAAATTATTAGTTGGTACTAATACCCCGACGGGATACTCGCACTCGTTTTCTTCAACTCTTTCCATTTCACACGAAATATATTGTTTGGCGTTTGCAATAAAAGTCAAAAAATCCTCAACGCACAAATTAATTGTAGGCGACAAAAAAGGTTTGTTGGCATCATGATAACACATTCCTCCAATACAATTATTTGATAAAATGATGAAATCTTCTTTAACAGGACCATATTTTTTCAAAAAATAATCTTGTCTTTTTCGATTTCTATATGGACGAAACAATGTGGATATTTTTGATTTAATACTCATAAAAACATTTGTAATATTTAATAATATTTTTAATAACTATTCAAGGTCTTTACAATATTAACTATGAAAAAGATTATCTTTGTTTGCCATGGTAATATCTGCCGCTCCGTAGCCGCGGAATATATCTTTAAGAATATATCTAAAGA
>Ga0247611_10006050_pt1 | contig 15667 bp, 29 predicted proteins | sample 177DNAGHGhighgp2_FD_192422 | JGI IMG/M metagenome (GOLD analysis project Ga0247611, IMG submission 192422) | Sheep rumen microbial communities from Palmerston North, Manawatu-Wanganui, New Zealand - 1770 DNA GHGhigh gp2 | ecosystem: Host-associated > Mammals > Digestive system > Stomach > Rumen...
AAAATGCTGAGCATAAGCGATGCATTAAATGAGCTTCATCTTATCTTGTCGGGCAAAGTGGACAATACAGATGATAATATAAGTTTATATTATATAGAAATCGGCCCTGTCCTTTACAAAATTAACTCTGTAAAAGAAAATGGAATTGTTATTGAGCGAATAGGAACTATAAAAGGCAATATTTCATTATGAAAGATATTAATAGATTAATAGAAAGATTTGACACTTTAGAAAAAAGAGTAGTTAAGAATGTAATTGAAGCACAGCGAGAAACAGCTTGGGATATCGGGTTTGATGTTAGAAAGCTTGCTCCTAAGAGTACAGGAAGATATGCAGATACAATAAAAGTAAGTAATACCGAAGTAGAAGGTACTACAATAACTACTAAGATATATACAGATGCAAAAGTAATATCATCTAAAGGAAAAGAGTACAATTTAGGATATTTATTAGAAACAGGTACAAGTCCACATATAATAGAACCTGTGAATGTAAAAGCACTACATTTTTTAATGAATGGTAAAGATGTATTTGCAACTAGAGTACAGCACCCCGGTTCAGTAGCTATACCACATTTTATTCCAGCTTTGGAAGCAAATAAGTATAGATATAAAAAAAGAATTAGGGAAGCTTTAAGGAGGAGTTTTTAATGGATGAGTTAAGAACACTATTTCAACAGAAATTAGAGGAAATACAAGATTTAGAAGTAACAACAGAGATACCCGATGATGTATTGGAGAAAGATACTACTTATTTCAGTTATACACTTCAAAAAGCTTATAATGGAGCTGATACTGACAAAAACTACACTTATAGAGTAATACTACTAGGATATATAAAACGACTTCAAAATGACACAGAAAACACTTTACAGATAGTGGATAATATTGCTGATGAAATAAAAGAAAAATTAAAAGAGTTAAATATACATACAGATTTTAATGATGTATCAATTATAGATGGTATAAGAAAGATACAAGTTAGAGGCGAATGTATGTATAATGAGATAAATAAAGGATTAATATAAAGGAGGGAATAAAATGGAAGAAGATACTAAGAACTACCACGCATATAGCCAAACAAAGCTAGAATATGCAACAACATCAACAGGTACATATACTAGATTATATGGACTAAGAGTAGTACCAGATATTGGTAGTGAGCCAGATGATATAGAAACAACAACATTAGACAATCAAAAATATAAAACTTCTATACTAGGATTACAAGATGTACAAAAATATACATTTGAGTTCAATATGGAGGACCCTAGTGCAGAAAGTAACTATAAAAAAGCTTGTGATATTGAAGACAGTGGCGATATTTATTATTGGAAACTTACTTTATCAAATGGAGTAGTAATTTCATTTAGAAGTAAAGCAACTACTGCAATACAAGGTGGGGAATATGGAGATTTAATAGGTTTCAGTATGACGCTAGCACCTATTGGAGAACCAGAAAAAACTATTCCAACAAGTTTATAAAAAATTATATAGGGGTGTGGTGTGAGATAGGAAGCACCATACCTTTTTTTAATAAGAGGAGGAAATACAAATGAAATATTATGAATTAGAATTAAATGGAAGAACTGTGAAGTTTAGATTAACTTCAAATGATTGTATGGTAATTGAGAAAGAAACAGGAAAATCAATAACTGATTTTTTCAGTAACTTATCAATAACAACCGTATTAACTTTATTAAGATATATGTGCAGAAGCTCACAAAGTAATTTTGATATAGAAGATGCTTCTAACTTATATGATGAATTAATTGATGCTGGATATACATTAGAAACTATTATTAGTGAAATTATAATGGAGGCATTGGTTGTATCGGGTTTTATGAAGAAAGACGACCTAAAGGCAATGAAGGAAGTCAAAGAAGAAATCAAGAAAACAGCGAAGACAACAAAATAACAGATACAATACTAATTTTTTATGATGTATTATTACAAAGAGGTTATAAGTATGGCGAATTATATGAAATGACAATAAGGGAACTTCGTAATAGTATAGAACAAGTAAATAAAGGATTGGCTTATTTCTTATTTAGAGATAAGGTATTGATGAACCAAGCACTTGTAGGTAAGATGAAAAGAACTCCAGAAGAAGCACTTCCAGAGTTATTTCCACCTAAAAAATCTTATAAGATGCCTAATTGGTTAAAAAAGAGATATGAAAAACAAAAGAAGGGAGGCTAGTTTATGGATAAAGAAACTTATGGAGTAGAACTCGTATTAATGTTAGATAAGTTCAGAAACAAAATCAATGAAGCAAAAAATTATATGGGCGATTTTTCTAACAGAGCAAAAAGACAATTAACAACAGGAATTAATATAGATACAAAGAAAGCTAGAGAGGAATTAGATTTCTTTTCTAAGAAAAATAATGAAGCTTTTGAGAAAGCAAAGCAAGATTATGAAGCACTACAAAAAGCTCAAAAGAAACTAAGCTTAATGCCTACTGAAAGTGGTACTTATGGACCAAACGGTACAACTTATACTCAAAAAGAATTAGATAGAACAAGACAAGAAGTAGCACAGCTAGAAAAACAATTTGAAAGTTCTGCTGGAGCTGTTAGTAATTATGAAAATCAATTTAATATATTGAAGAAAGATTTAGAAGATGCTAATAGTGTATTTGGTAAAATAGGTAGTTTTATTGGTAAAATATTTCCTAAGAAAGATACTGAGGATGCTAAGAATAAAACCGAAGAAATAAAAGAAGGAATTAATGGAATTAATGAAGCTTCTGGTGGTAGTAAAAGTAATAACTTATCAAATATGTTTACAAAAGGTATTAAGTCGCTTAAAAGATTTGCTTTATCACTATTTGGCTTACAAAGTATATGGAGGATATTAAGTAGAGCTTCTAGTGCTTATTTAAGTCAAAATAAAGAACTTTCTAACAAGATACAAGCTGTATGGAATGGTTTAGGTACATTACTTGGGCCTGTAATTGATTTTCTAGCAGATATATTTATGAAATTAATAGGTTATATAAATGTAGTAACAAAAGCACTATGGAACTTTGATTTTGTAGCAAAAGCTAATGCAAATACATTAAAGAACTATCAAAAACAAGCTCAAAAAACAAGTAAAGCACTTGGTGGTATGGATGAATTAACTAACCTTAGCCAACAAAATGATAGCAATAGTAAAGGACCAGCTTTATTAGAAATCCCACCTTTGGATGAAGGTATAGTAAAAGGACTACAAGATATTTCTAAATGGTTAAAGGATAATTGGGATTGGCTTGGTAAAGTATTAATTGCTTTTGGTTTAGTATTTGGAGCTAGTGCCGTAGCTGGATGGCTAACTAATATAGGAAGATTATTAGGAGTTGCTGGAGTTGGTGGTACAGGTGGAGCTGGATTACTTGGTTTATCTAGTACACTTAGCTGGATAGCAGGACTAGGTACATTAGCAGTTGAAATATTTATTGCATATAAATATGGTAAAGATGCTGGGAAAGCAGATAAAGCAGAAGTAGAAGCAATGAATAATTGGGAAGACACAATAGAAGAAGGCCACGAAATAGTAAAAACTAATAATAATACAGCAAAGAGCTATAAACAAAATACAATAGAAGTAAATAAATATATAGCAAGTTTGGAAAATGAAATAGAAGCTAATGCAGATATAATACACGATAACGAAAAATGGTATGACAGTTTAGATGGAATAGGTATGACTATTGCTACTGTAACAGGTAAATTAAGTGAGAAAGCTAAACAATCAAAGAAAGCTGCAGAAAGAATAGATGAGTTGGTTGCAATATATGGAGAATACTACAATAGAGGTCAATTAAACAATCAACAAATAGCTTATTACTTAGAGTTATTAAAATATCAAAACAAAGCAGTTAGTGATAATGAAATAACAATTAGCAAGTTAGCATATAAATATGTAGATTTGACAGAAAATATATATAGAACTTCTCAAGAAAATGAAAATAGTTTAGAAGTTATGAAAGCTCAAAGTGGAGTTGCTGGAGCTTTAGGAACAGCAATATCAGTATTAGGTAATAGAGATTTTGCTGGTTTACAAAAGAAGATAGAAGATAACGAACGAGCACTAAGAAATTATGGAATAACAGCAGAAGATGCAAAAAGAAAATTAAATGACTTGGTAAATGGTAGATATCAGGTAGGTTTATCTATAAATGTTAAGATAGAAACAGAAGCATTAAGGAGAGCTTTAGAAAGAGTAAAATCATCTCCAGCTGGATTAATAGGTGGAGCAGTGGGATTTTCTTATACTTATTTCCAAGAAGAACTAGAGAAACTTTTAAGAAGCTTGAGTGGTTATAAAATTGGTACAGATTTGGTTAGAAGTGATGGACTAGCATATCTACACGCAGGGGAACAAGTAGTTCCAGCAGATGCAGTAAGTGGAGGATGGACAGGTGGTAATAATAATGAAACTAACTCACTATTAAGAGAATTAATAGAAACTGTACAAAGCAAAAATATTACTGCAACTATATCTAGTAATGATGTAGGTAAAGCTAGTGTAGATTATATAAGAAATCAAAATAGAATAATGGGAGGAAGTGTTATATAATGTTATGGCAAGCAAAAACACCAACAAGTAGTGGGAGTTATGTTGATATGATAACTCCTTCTTCCTATAAAATAGAATGGGAGGATTTAGACAGTAACTCATATCGTTCAATAACTAATGGTAATTTGATTAGAAGTAGATTGAGCAGTAAATGGTTCAAAGGTAATTTTACATTTAATTATATAACAGAAAGTGATTTAGAAACTATACTTCCTATAATTAACCAATACCCTTTACAAGTTAAGATTAAAAGTCCATTATTTGGAACTTCTGGATGGCTAGAGTGTGAGTGTTATGTATCTAAGGTAAGTGTAGAAATGGTAAGAAATGACCCTGTTTCAGGAAGTAATACAAATAACCAATGGGTAAAGCTATCATTTAATATAGTTCAATCTAAGATTGTGAGTGGTCAATAATGAAGATATATTTTGATAGTACATTAATTGATGCTAATAACTATGTAGAATTAACAAAATACAGTAATATATATGTATCTAATAATTTCAAACTTGGAGCAACTATATGTGAAACTTATACATTAGTTGTAACAAAAACTGCTGTAAGTAATATACCGCAAACGGTACAATTAAAGGATGACAACAATAACCCATTAAAAACTTTATATGTAACTGATTATGATGATGAAGATGATTTCACAATTAAGTTAGAATTAGAAGATGCTATGACTAAGTTCAACTTCAAATATGATGCTAGTTCTATTATGATACATACAAAAGTAGTTGATGAAGAAACTATACATTTTGCATATTTAAGTGAGATATTAGATGATATATGTACACAAGCTGGAATAAACACTGATATAAGTAGCTTCTATGGGGATGATAAAGAAATCAGTTGGTATAATAATACATATATGGCTAGAGATTACTTAGGTTATATAGCTGAATTGAATGGTAAAAACTTTAGAATTAGTAGCGACAATAAGCTAGAGTTTGTAGAAGTAAATACTACACCTACTTCTAGTATTACTTTTGATGATATAAGTAAATATAAATTAGGTGTAGAACATAAAATAACTAGAGTTGTATATGATAATGGTGTTAACCCTAGTCCTTGGATATATGGAGATACAACAGGCGAAACATTATATTTAGATACTAATAATGTATATATAACTGAGCAAGCTGATGTAGAACATATATATAATATAATTAAAGATTTTACTTTTTATAATTTTAGAACTGAAAACTGTCCACTTGATGGTGTAACAACAGGGGATTTGATAGAAATAAGTGATGGAACTAATGACTACTTAACATTTGTACAATTTAATGGAGCAACTTTTTCTGGAAATAGCTGGTTTGGTGGACTAGAAGTAGCATTAGATGGAGAAGCTAGACAAGAAACAAAACTTGTTGGAGAGCAAGAAAGATATAGAATGATACTACAAACTGTTGATAGAATGAATAATACAATTACAACGGTTGTAGCAGATGTAAATGATTTAGGTACACTTGTAAGACAGATACAAACAGATACTTATACAAAAACAGAAGTACAAAGAATAGTAGATGGTACAGGAGTTGATGGAGTAAAAGTAACTGTTGTAGAAACAGCAAGTGGTACATTTGATATAGATGGTATGCACTATGCTAAAACAGGAGCAGAAACAGAAAGTACAATAAATGAAGCTGGATTAGAAGTAATAAGAACTGATAAAAATGAAGAACTACTATTTTCTGGATATGATACTGATTTAAGAAAGAGTGTTGTACGAAGCGAGAACCTTATAACAAGAAAGTTCTTAGTAATAGGCGAAAATAGTAGAATACAAGATTATGGTAATGGAGGAGGATTATTTATATTATGAGTTATATACCTAGTGATTTTGACAATTTACGATATGGATTTAATTTATTAGATGTAAGAGAACAAAGTACAGATTTGACAAGCACAGAAGGTGGATATACAGATAAAGGATATGGTTATAAACAGCAATATTCTTTATATGGTAGCTTAAATAGTTTACTTGACCCTATTTCTCCTTCTCCTAGTTCTTTATTAGTAGATTTTTGTATTATATTTAAGGGTAATTTTACCACTTCTAGTGTTTGTAACTTGACTACATATACAGGTACAGGAACATTTATGAATATTGACCCTCAATATATATCACAAGAAATTGATTTATTAAGTATATCACATACAGTTACACAAGATAGTGATGGTAATGAGGTATGGCTATATGAAGATTTTGATTTTGGAGCTTTAGATGAAATACGAGGCTTAACTGCAAGTAGTTATTTCTGTATGTATGTAAAAGAAAGTGGTGGATTAGGATATTTTTATGAAGATATTACATCATTTGGTAGAGATGGTATAACACCCGGCGTTGACCCTACACCAGCTAACAAACAGAAAATAGTAATAAAATGGATACAAGAAAGTACAATTAACTTCTCAATAGCTAGAAAGAATAATATAAGTGATTTAATGACAACTACTTTTTCTGGTACTTTTGATAATTCTTATATAGGTACAGGGAATAATAGTATAGGTCAAATAAGCATAAATTATGTCAACCCTATAACTTATGAGAGTGAGCAAGTAGTACTAACAGAAGGAGTAGATTATACTGTTAGTGGTAATACATTTTATAGTGGTACAGAAAGTAGTGCTAGTTCTATTGATATAGATTTAGGAGAGATGTTTCCACAAGGAATATATTTTGATTTATTTATAGCAACAGATTGTAATTATAAAAGCAAAAGAGATGAAACATTTGAGAACTTGCCATTATTTAATTGGGGAAAAGATGGCAATACAAACTTCTTTAATGTAAATGGGGAATATAGAATAAACAATCAGCCAATAACACCATATTTGCCACATATATTATATGAAAGTAGTGAAGGAAGTGCATCTACAATAACACTTAACGATAGTGTTGCTAATTATTCATATATAGAAATATATTATAGGACTAATGATGGTTGGGGATTTAAAGGTTCTCAAAAAATAAATGCAGGTTTTAATGGTGCAGTAACTTCTTTACGATATGAACATATATTTTCTGGAACATATTATGTAAAGTTTGCTGAAATATCATTTAATAATAAACAAATAGTATTTTATGATAATAGACAGTACTATTATTCAAATGGGTCAACTATAACAGACAATGGTTCTGGAAATTATATTTATATATTAAAAGTAGTAGGATATAAGTAAAATTGCAAGAAATTAATATTAATGATACAATAGAATAAAAGGAGGAATAAATATGATATCAATAATTAAAACAGATTTAATAGAAGAAGTAGATGGAGAAAAATTAAAAACAGTAGAATATAGAGGTTTATCTAGTGAAAAACCTACTGAAAATGTCGGTAATGGTTCTATCTATATATGTGTAGATACAGGGGAAGTATATATATATGATTTAGAAAACGAACAATGGACAAAAATGTAAAGGAGGTGTATTATGGATTTAACAAGCTATGTTATAGGTAAGAAAGCAGGGGGAGGAACTCCTACTATATTAGAAGAAAAAGATGTAACAGTTACAACTAATGGCGAAAGTGAGATAACACCTAGTACAGGATATAATGGAATAAGAAAAGTAAACCTAACTACAAGTGTTCAACCTAATTTAGAAAGCAAAAGTATAACAATAGATACAAATACAACAACTACAATAACACCAACACAAGGTAAAGATGGATTAAGTAGTGTAGAAGTAACTACTGCTATACCTCAACCAAGTGGAACAATAAGTATAACACAAAATGGTACCGGTATAGATGTAAGTAGTTATGCTAGTGCTGATGTAAGTGTACCTAGTAATGAGCCTTATTCCCCAAGAACAATAAAAATATGGGCAGATATATATAATCCTTGCCCTTATACAGATATAGTTAGTGAAACTAGTAATTTTGATGCTTCTAATTTACTCAATTTATATGCTACATTTCAAAATTTATCAAAAGTTACATTAATAAACCTAACAAATTGGAGAAACCTTAATTTAGGAAATACAGCAAATGCATTTTTAGGATGTTCAAAAGTAACAACAATACTTATGCCAAACTTATCTGTTACAAGCAGTGGTGCAATAAATAATATGTTTGCTAATTGTAGTCAGCTTTCTAAAATAGATGCCAGAAGTTTTATGTTTAGTACTGCTGGTGTATCAAATAGTATGTTACAAAATGTACCAACTTCTTGTTTGATTATAGTAAAGGATAACACAGAGAAACAATGGTTTGCTACTAATTTCAGTAGTTATACTAATATAAAAACACCAAGTGAGTTATAAGACAGCTAATAACTGTCTTTTTTCTTTACTTTCTTAGAAAGATGTGTTATAATATACCACTATTAAAAAGGGAGGTATATTATGAAAAGGAATGTATATTATTTTGATTATTCGCCAGAAGCTTATAATTATATAATGTCTAGTAAGATATTAAGGCAGAGTGAAAAGAATATATTAAATGATATTATTAATGGTAAAACAGTAAGACAGTTAGCAATAGAATATAATTGTAGTGAGATGACTATATGTAGAAGAAGAAAAAAGATATTTGGATTAACAAGAGAACTAATGTAGTTCTTTTTTTTATGTTATTAAATATTATTATTTGTTATTAAGTGTTATTAATTGTTTTTATTGCTTATTTATTGCAGTTTACAGCTTAAAATAAAAGTATTATAAGTAAACAAAAGGAGATATTATGTTAAATAAATTAAGAATAAAAGCTATATATGATGATTTTATTAAAAATGTAAAACTAACAGAGGAACAGATAAAGATATTAGATATGTTATTAAAGAAAGAAAGTATAATTAAGATAAGTACAGAAATAGGTATGAGTGAGAGAACAGTAGGATATGAGATTAAAAAGATTAAAAACTTATATAAAGATTATTACAATTTACAAGTATCAAGAGCAATTATCTTATTAGATTAATTGCTTTTTTATTGCCTTTTTTTAGAAGTTATAATTGATATTCTTATAAGTGAAAGGAGCAGTAGTGAATATTTTAAGACAGTATTTCACGGCTTCTTTCTTTTTTTGTTTAGGAGGGAATATGTACAGTAATATTTATAACCCACAAGTGAGTATAGACAGAATAAATAGTCAAATAGCAGAGCTAGAAAGAATAAAAAGTCAAATACCACAGCAACAAGTTCAACAACCTATAACTCAAAACTTTCAACTAGCACCAACAACAAATGATGTGATTAGATATGCTAACTCAATGGATGAAGTACAAAAAAATATAGTTATAGGAGATACACCATATTTCAGTAAAGATATGAGTATTGTATGGATTAAGAATACTAAGGGAGAAATAAGAACCTATGAGCTAAATGAGATTATACAGCAAGATGAGAAAGATGTACAAATAGAAGTATTAAAAGCTAAGATTAGTGAGCTAGAAAGGAAGATAGTTGATGAACCAAGTAATGAATATACTAACAAATCAATTAAAAATGAAGAACCCTCAAGTGTTTCGCCAATACGAAGAAATGAGAAAAAGTAATAATAACCCTCAAGATTTATTAAAACAAGTAACAAGTAATTATACTCCAGAACAGATGAAACAATTTCAACAATTTGCAAATCGTTTTGGTATAACTGATGAGCAACTTAACCAATATGGTATCAACTCTAAATAGAGTTTGATATAAAGAAGAAAGAAAGGAGGATAATATGAATAGTGGAATACAACCAACAGTAGAACTAGCAACTAATGGAGCATATCCATATATGTATGGAAATGGATTTGGTAATGGCTTCTTTGGTGGCGATGGAATATGGGCTATTGTATTATTGGCTTTATTATTCAACAACGGAGGATTTGGTGGTTGGGGCAATAATGGCTACAACAATTTAGCAACTACCGATTATATTTCTAGTGAGTTTACGCAAAGAGATGTAAATGGTGGTACACAATCTGTATTAACTGCTTTAGCAAATGGCTTTAGTGATAACGCAACTGCTATCTGTGGTGTTAAAAGTGAAATATTAGAAAACAGATATGCTAATCAATTAAGTGCTTGTAATACTCAAAGAGATATTTTAATGCAAACTAATGAATTAAATACTAATTTATTAACTACTGCATTACAAAACCAAGCATCAATGGATAAATGTTGCTGTGATTTAAAAGCTCAAGGAATTGAAAACACACAAAAGATACTTGATGTTCTTAACCAAAACACTATTGATGATTTAAGAAGTCAAGTTAACGACCTTAAAAATACTATAACTGCTAATGGTATAGGAACATCAATAGTAAACCAAGTCAGACCATATCCAATTCCAGCTTATGCAGTATCTAGTCCTTATGTAGGATTATATAATGGCTTTTATGGTAATGGATTTTATGGAAATACAATAGTATAGCATAATGTCTTTTAGACAATCTCAATAAGAGAACTTGCTAACACTTTCCCTATAAAGGGAAAACGAGAGATAGGCATAGTTCTATCTCTTTTATTTTAAAAAATGCACAATATTTTGAAAAAACAGTGCAAAATTATGAGAGGAGAAAGATAAAATGATACAAAGTTTACAAGAACAAGAATTAACATTAACTTCTAACACTTCTGCAATTACATTTAGTGATACTGATTTAAGAACTAATAGTGCTAATTGTCAATGGGGATGGCTAAACCATAATGAAGGGCAAGCAACTTTTAATATAGTAACAGGAGGTATTTATGAAATAGATTTTGGTGCTAATGTTACAAGTGCTACTGCTGGTAATGTTGCTTTTGCTATATTTGCAGATGGAACACAACTATCAGGAACTGAAATGGACACCCCTGTTACAGTTGGAACTTATACGAATATTTCTACAACAAAATATATAAGAGTGTGTGGGAGAGGTAATGTAAGTATCACAGTAAGAAGTGTACCAAGTATAACTTATGATGGAACAACAACTGATACAGAAATACCTATTGTTAAAAATGTAAATATTGCAATTAAAAGAGTTGCATAATGAATAATAAATTAGATATAACATCACTATTCTTACAAGCATTGGGTTTAGAAATATTATTTAAAGATTATAACAATAGTGATTTAATGCAAGAATTGCAACATCAAAACAAAGATTATTTAGAAGCAATAATAAAACAAAATAATGAAATACTTATACTTCTAAAGGAAAGGAGTAAATGATGGAAGATAGATTAATTGAAAAAGTAAATGAAAAGATACAGCATATATTAGATGAAGATATAAATACAACCAATTTAGATTATTTATATAAATTAAGTAAAATAAGACACTATACAAAGGAGGATAAAGATATGTATTATGGTAATTATGGTAGAGTACCTACACACGGTAGTTATGGAGAATATGACAATTATGGTCGCAGAGGATATGATATGAAATATCGTGGATATGACCATTTAGGAAGAATGGAAGAACAGTATGGTAGATATATGGATGCTCAAGAAAGATACGGTGCAAATGAAGATACCAAAAGAAGCTTAGAATATATGTTAAGAAGTATGGAAGATTTTGCTCGTATGTTAAAAGAAGATGCTAAAAGTCAAGAAGAAGTACAGATGATAAGAGAAACAGCACAAAGAATAGCACAAATGTAGTATGTATAAGTTTCATAATAACAATTCGCTAGGACTATTTGAAAATGATTGTACTGTTAGAGCTATTTCAACAGCAACAGGTAATACTTGGGATGATACATATATTCATTTAAGTAATATAGCAAGATTAAGTGGAACTATGATGGATGATAAAGATTTTATTATTAGTTATTTAGACAATAGATATGAAAGAATATATGATATACCAAAAACTGTTGGAGAAGTAGCAGGTATTTATTCAAATAATATTCTATTAATAACAATGAATGGCCATATAACTTGTTCTAAATATGGAGTAATATATGACAGTTTTGATTGTAGAGATAGAATAGCAGAATATTGTTGGAGAGTGAAGTGAGAAGTTGCTTCACTTTTTAATTTATGATATACTTATCTTATGTGGATAAAAAGGAGTATGTGTTATGGATAACAATAAGTTTCAAATAGAAGTATTAGAAAGATTAACAGCGATAGAAACAACTTTAAAACAGATGGATTATAAGTCAATAGAGGACAAAGCAGATAGATTAAATGAGAAAGTAATAGAACTTGAAAATAAAGTTAAAAATAATGATGGAAGATTAAATAAGATAGAAGATAACAATAGATGGCTATGGAGAAGTGTTGCTGTTTCTATACTTGGAGTTGTAGTTGGAGCAATAGTAGCAGTAATAAAAATGAGTTAGAAAGGAGAAAATATGAAACTTAAAAGCATACTAACATTAATAATAACATTGGCATTTTCATTTGCATTTTGCTATACAGTTGTAAGATTTTTAGATAGTGATATGGCAAAAACAATAGTGTCAGCATTTATAACAGTAGCAACTTCTGTAATTGGATATTTTATAGGATATCAAGCAAATAAGAAGGATGATAAATAATGGAAGAAGATATAAAAAAGAAACCAACCGTAGAGATATTAAATGAAATGAATAAAATAGATGATAATATATGGCTACTAATAGTTAAATATAATAAACTTGCTAAAGAGATGGTAGCAAGATATCCTATGGTAGAAAAACACGATGAGTTCAAACCAAAAGTATTAAGTATAAGGAGATGAGAATATGGAAGATATACAGACAACTTTCAACGAAGAAGAAGTAAATGAAGTATTAGTTGAAGGAGGAGATGTAGATGTACAAGATACAGACGACATTGCCGAATAGAGGTAATAAGTTCTATAATAATGGAGAAAACGGTGGATATTCTTGGTGTATAACAGGGAAACCTACTGTTGATGGATTAAATGTTTTATGTAATTGTGTTGGGTGGGGATGTGCAAGATTTAATGAGATATATTCTATTGAAACAGGATATGATGGTATGAAATACCCACAACTTTGTTGCAATGCAGAAAACTTTTATAATAGAGCTAAAGAAATAGGACTAGAAGTAAGACAAGAACCAACTAATGGTGGAATAATGGTATGGGAAGGTAAAGGTTCATTAGCAGGGCATATAGCTGTTGTAGAGAAAGTAATTGATAGCAATACTGTTCTTACAAGTGAAAGTGGCTATAATCATTTTGATTTTGCTAACTATACTAGAACAAATGATAATGGAAGGTGGGGTACAAATAGTAACTATCCATATTTAGGATGTATAGTAAACCCAGCAAACCCACAACCAGAAGATAACCCAGAACCAACACCAACTGACTATCCTTTTGAAGGTATAGTTAAAAAAGGAAGTTCTTTATATAATGAGAGTGGCTATAAATACCCTAATGGAGCTTCTTGTGATAGAGATGTAACAGTACAAGGAGAATTAAATGGAAGATATAAAGTATATGGCTCAACTTTTAACCCACATATAGTTTATGTAGATAAAGGTAATGTAACAAAAAAAGGTAGCGGTTATCCTTTTCCAGCTATTATAAGAAAAGGTAGTGCTTTATATGATGAAAATGGTAATAAATATCCTAATGGATGTCAAGCTGATAGAAAAGTTACAGTACAAGGAGAAGTAGGTAATAGATATAAGATATATGGAGAAACATTTAACCCACATATTGTATATTGTGATAAAGATGCAATAGTAAGATAGAAAGAAGTGATATAGTGTTTTATAGGTTATATAGTGAAGTAGGTAGTATATTGGATAATAGTGAAGATGAAGCAGATATAATAGATACATTAAGTACCTATATGACAAATAAAATAGGTGGTAGATTTATTATAAACACAGTAGAAGGAAAAGAAGAAAGATTATATAAAAAAATAAGTTCTGTAAGACAATTCTATAATTATGTAATAGAATATAATGAAAAATTAAAAAACAAAAGCTGTGTAGAATTAAAAAAAGAAATAATAAAGAGAAAAGTGAAGAAATAGTATTTACATAATTAAAAAAATAAAGTATATTGTATTTAGGGAGTAATAATTTCTTTAGGTATATGCCAAACCCTTAGTTTATTATTTTTGTTTTTTGTTTTTTTCATATATGCGATAATCTACACATTGCTCCCTAGCACCCTTAAATGGGTGTTTTTTTTGTGTTATAATTTGAAAAAAATTTTTGCAATAAATAAAAAAAAGATTTACTTTTTCATTACTTTGTGTTATAATAGACACAAGTAGACAAAAGGAGGTAATGAAAAATGAAAGTAAAATTATGGGTAATAGCCACAAAGGGTAAAGGTGGTAAAGAAATCTACTTAAAATGTGGAACTAATGGTAGACAAATGGAATGGACAGAAAATATAGATGATAGTTACGCAGTAAAGTACCACCAAGCAAAAAGATTTGCAGAAGATTATTTCAAACATTATAGTAAATGGTACTTAAGAGAATATATGGTAGTAGTATAAGGGAGGTGTTAAAATGAAAAGATTAAGTAAAGAAGAAATTGAATTGTTGCCAAAAGAAGTAAAAGAAAAGATTTATAATATGTTAAAAAGTTATGATGGTGCAATTATTGAGTATGAAGATAGAGAATATAAATTAAGAACTTATATTGGAATAACAAGCAATCGTGCAAGTGATTATAAGTTTATTGGAACAGTTTATGCAGAAGACATCTATACAAGTGAGGAAAGAGCAAAAAATTATGAAGAAGAATTTGGTTATCCTTGCAGAGTTAAGTTATCATCAAATTTAGATTAATAGTTAGGAGGTGTTAAAATGAGAGAATTAGGTGATATTGAACAAGAAATATTTATATTAAGAAAAGTATTAGAAGAAAGACGATTAACAGTAGATGAAGAAAAAGAAGTCAAACAAGAAATGGCTAACTTAAAAAGAAGATACACAATATTAGAAAAAAAATTAAAAGATAAAAAAGAGGAGGAATAAGAGATGTTGAACCAATTAATAATATGTGGTAGATTTATAGAAAGCTTTAAAGTTGATAAAGATACATATATAAAAATGATGGTACCTAGAAGTTATAAAAACGAAGATGGTATATATGAAAATGATATAATTAGTGCTAAAATATATAGAACAATTATTGAGAATATAAAACATTGTTATAAAGGCGATATAATAGGTATTAGAGGTAA
>Ga0247611_10006051_pt1 | contig 15664 bp, 13 predicted proteins | sample 177DNAGHGhighgp2_FD_192422 | JGI IMG/M metagenome (GOLD analysis project Ga0247611, IMG submission 192422) | Sheep rumen microbial communities from Palmerston North, Manawatu-Wanganui, New Zealand - 1770 DNA GHGhigh gp2 | ecosystem: Host-associated > Mammals > Digestive system > Stomach > Rumen...
AATTGGTGAACTTCCGCACGATACCCCGGAAATCTTCCGTCTCCATCGCGGTGCGCATTTTCTGCTCCATGTGCTCCACATTCGCACGCAACAGTTGCTCTACCAACTCATCTTTGGAACCGAAATAGACGTAAAACGTCTTCTTCGACATACCGAGTTCACGGCAGATATCATCGATCGAGACACTACGGATTCCCAAGCGAAAAAACAAATCGCCTGCCGTCTTTATAATATGACATTTCTGATCTTGACTCATATCTTACTCGCAAAACGGCTGCAAAGGTACAAAAAAATTCTGATATATGCAAGAAAAAAGGAAACTTTCTCCACTGAAAAAGTTTCCTTGTAAAGTTTAGTTAGCAAAATCGCCTATCGGATACGTGCTCCTGTAAGGCTGTAGATTGCACCCTCACGGAGGATATAGATTTGTCCGCCGATGAGAATCTTGCGTGTAACCGACTCCATAGACGGAACAGGCTGAATGGCGGTAGAGGTACACCACGGAGCAGTGGTATATAAGACGATATCCTCGCCTCCGGCCTGTTGTTGGTACAGCGAGACGGGAGCATCTTGGCTGGTATAATAAGTCCAATTGGATTTCGAACTATAATACTCTAATTGGCGCTCCGGATAGGTAACGGACGTAAAGATCCAACCGCCTGTCTGTGCATTGATAGCATAGGTAAATTTATTGTCCTTTGTATTTTCGCCCAGTTTGATGTTATAATACGTCTTCGTTCCATTCACCGATTTCTCGATATACAGATATCCTGCCTCAGCATTCCGGAAGGTAAGCGTACCATCCTCATTCACTGCAATATTCCATATGATCGAATCCGCAGGGTAAGAGATGATATTACCATAGGCTTGCACCACGGCATTCCGCAAGTAATAACCGGTGAAGGTAGCGCTCATAGCGAACAAGCCGTTCTTTTCTCCTACTACGAGGTAATTACCACTCGTCAATTCCTGCGTAGAGGAGATTTTCAGATATTCGTCGCTAGACAGGCTGGGTTCTTGCTCCGCCAAGCAGCTGAAGACCGCATAGTAGGCAATATCTTCCTCTGGAATCCGACCTGTGAAATCAAATGCGGGGAGCTCCGTGCTTTCTATTGGATACTGATAGGTACTCCAGCCGGCGAACGTATATCGATCGCATGGAGCCACCGGTTCCGTAACAGGTTCCATCGCGTCACCGGCATGTCCGATACGAGAGGCGTACTCGCTACCATTGCTATAGAAAGTGACAGTATAGTCCGGATCCACAATTGGCTCGGAAGAGCATCTGAGCGAGAAGTTCGAATAGGAAGCAGGTGCACCTCCGCCTACTGTGACAACGATACTGGTGAACTGAACTTGTTTACTGCTATTCGCGAGTACAATCTCTCTGGAAGCACCCGTCCATGTTCCAGACGTACCGTTTGCAGTATACGATCCACCACCACTCGACAAAGTCACATCTGCCGCATTTCCTTTTGCCGAATTCGTCTTGAGTTCAATCTGCGTAATATCGTTCTCTGCAGTGAATGTCAAGGTACCTCCCGCATATGCACGGATCTGCGTAGCGCTTGCCCCATAACCTTTCGTGAAGGTTAATGTTACGCCATCTTTGGTGGCAGATATTTCAGAACCTGAGCCGGATGTTCCTCGTCCCGCAAATTCACCGATCATCTCTACCTCTATTGTTCCGCTGCCGGTTCCGCTTTCTGCTTGCCTATCGGCATAAACGGCATAGAAAGTTAGCGGTGCTGTAACCACTCCACTTGCTTCGGTAAACAAGTCGGCAGGTGCATTGTCGCCTTCGTAGTTCGGCGTAGCGGTCCAGCCTCTGAACACACGGGTCTCGGAGCAGTTTGCAGGAGTATTGGCCGGCAACACGAGTGCGCCGTTCTCCGCGATAGAGTCCACCAGCGTTACGATGCCGTTCTCAGACCATGTCACGGCGTATTTTGCCACAGGTGTTGGAGGAGTCGGAGGAGTATCTCCACCACGCCAACCGTTGCTCACACCGGGAATAAAATCCGGATCCGTGGAAGGCATCAAGAGACTCATATCCACCGTTTCACCGGCATGCTCGCCCCAGATGTACTCTGCCAGATACGGATAGTCGATAAAGGGATTACGGTTACCCTGGGTCTGCTGAATACCGTTATTACGGTCTATCTCCTTGCGGGACACGGGGTCCTCACGGTGCCATTTCATAAGGAGTACAACCGCTTTTTTCGTCAGGCCGAAATATCCCGAAGCGGTATAATTACCATTAAAGAAATTATTACCGGAAGTGAGGTTAGATTGCTGCCATTTGATAATCGTACCCATCAGACCACGTGCGATGTCGCCTTTGTACTGCGGTTTGGGTTCGAACACACTACCAGAACCGTTCACGGATTCTCCTGCTGCAGTAGCGATTGTCTTCTTATCGGTAGACCAACTGCCAGCTGAACCAAACTTGTTTCCTACCCAGTTAGTACCGCCGTTCACTACACCGTATTCGTAATTCGAGCGAACGCCGTTCACTTTTCCGTCAGTAGGGAGCACATGGAAAATATCGTTTCCTATTCCGCCTGTTCCACTTCCCCACCATGACTGCGGGATCGAGTGTTCGCGGTTATAACAATCGCAGACCGCGTCGTAATTGCCACATGTATTACCCGAAGCGAAGTCACACTCTCCGTACATATCCCAGATTTTACCTGCTTTACCTACTGAGTCGGCCGGATAGACATCGGTCTTGAGATAGGCAGAATAAAGGTTTTTATAACCGATAGAATGGAAGCCCACATTGGTCTGTGTACTAATGGCAGACCATAGTGTCGCTCCGGATTTACCATTTGCTGATGCCCAATAGGTTGGGATTTGTGCGGCTGGTGTCACAGAAGCAGCCCAGCCCATCTGCGCGACAAATAGTAGCGCGAGTATAGATACAAAACTTTTTTTCATATTGTGTGTTATTATTTGCTTGTCAATCAGCGTACAGGTACGCCTTGGATCGTATAGATATGCTCGCCGCGAACGATATAGAGGACACCGTCCATCCATATCTTTTGTGCAGCGGGTTCTGATACGTGGATATCCTCAATGCCTCGATCCGCGGCACAGGAATAAGCCACATTCTTTTTCTTTCCCCAGATATATTCCGCCATCTCAGGGTCATCGACAAAGGGATTGCGATTGCCCTGCTTCTTCTCCACTTTGTTGTTGCGATTAATCTCTTTCTGGGACACCGGATCCTTGCGATGCCATTCCAAATAGAGGGATAACGCTGTTTGATTTAGATCCGCGGTTCCTGCTTTAAACACCTTACCGCCTTTTCCTCCCTGCGTGAAACTCTTGTCCATGTAGCAAGTCGCCATATAGAAATAGATTCGCGCAAAATCTCCCTTGTATTCATCAGCCGGTTCAAAAGTCAAGTTAGAACTATTGCTACCAAAAGTGCCATAACCCAATTTCGAAGAACCGTTCGTCCATTGTACATCATCCACCTCGCCTAAAGGCCAAGCGGAACGTTGGGTATTTGCCAAACGATCGGTAGGGATCAAGTGGTGTAAGTCGGTGTACATCGGTTCAGACGTATCCGCCCCCCACCAACTCTTCGGGAGGCTATGCTCCCTATTATAACATTCGCAATCATGAGTCGATTCACCACTACCGCACTTGTCGTATTTGGAGAATACACAGTTGGAGTACATATCCCAGATATTATTCGTACCATCCCCTCGGTCATCTGCACCGGAAGAACTTGCCCATACCTGATTGTAACTGAGCACCTTGTGGTCTTTCAGTTTTTCATACAGGGCCTTACGGATGTCGTTGCCTTTCTTACCGTTCAGATAGTCGTACTGACAATGGTCTTCTGCGAACAGATAGCCGCAGAAAAGGAGTGAGAATAAGATTGCGAAATTTCGTTTCATTGTATTGGATTTTAAGAGTCAAAAAGGGGGAACGCTTGCGCGCTCCCCTTTTTATCGCGACTTTCGTAAATTAGCGAACTTGTGCGCCACGAACATCAAACATCTTGTTGCCACGAATGATGTACAGTGTACCATTCATCATGACTTTCTGAGCCTTAACAGTCGTGAATACGTTCTCAACTGCCAGCGGATCCACTTTCTTCATCGTACCATTCTTGATTTCGAAAATGATCTCATCCGGCTTGCCGTCCTTACCGGCCTTGAAGTACTTAACGAGTTTACCTGCAGCTTCCACATAGTCACCCTTAGCAACTGCCTCGGTTACTTCAGCATAGTATGCTTGTACAACACCAGCCTTTGCGCTCTTGAGGTCAGCCAACCATGCACTCTGTTGCGTCTCACCCGGTTTGAGGTCGTAGCAGAACGATACGAATCCGCGAACAACTACATCGCCTACTTCTACTTCCTTCTGCTCTGCCGTCGGCTCTTCCGGAACCGTTGCAGCAAATTCAACGGCACCAGCGCAAGTCAGAACGCCTTCCGGTACTTCAGGAGTAACTTCGGGTTCGGGTTCCGGTTCCGGCTCAAACTCACCGAAGTAAACTTTGATCTTTTTGAAACGAGCTTGGGACTCCGACAGAGTATACTCCCATGCCAGTGCGTTAACAACAACTGTGTTGCTCAGACCACCGTCTTTAGCTGCATCAAACTCAAAGACGAGTTTACCGATCTGCGTCTCTGCAGAAATCTTAACGTTACTGCCTTTGTAGCAACGTACACCGGCAGACTCTGTTCCATAAGCTTTGTCGCACCAGAAAGTAACACCGTCTTTCGTCAATTCAACTTCGCTACCAGTATCAGCAGTACCCATACCAGCAAAATCGGTCATCTCGAAAACAACGTCAGCGTCCTCTGCAGGAGGAGCAACGGCACCCTTCTCGATCATCTCAAAGGTACAACCAGCTGCAAATTCCGGAATACTATTGTACAACGCCAATGTGCCGGTTACTTTTACGAGGTCACCTACCTCCGGAGCCACCTCCAGCGTTTCAGCTGCGCAACGGAAAGCTTGAATAGTGTTTTCACCGTTACCTTCGTCTGACAACCAGAAAGAAATGTTTTTGTACTGGCTGCTCCAAACTGTAGCAATCTCAGTTACATAACCTTGAACAGTAACCTCATCCGTGCTACCTGCTTTTGCAGCAGCTGCTGCTTCAGCGCAAGTCATCTCGGTTGCTGCCATCATGCTACCTGCAAAGAGAACAGCTGCGAAAAGAGAAAAAATCTTTTTCATAATTTTAAAAGTGTTTTAAATCATGGAGCTTCGGCTTCGTCGAGTTGCGTAAGCGAGCTTACACTCGACTTGCACGAACCTTCACAATTGGTTAAATGAATTAGTTAATTAAAAATATGTTGTATAACATAATATGTTACTTGCTTCGTATTTTCGCTGCAAAATTACGAAATTATTTTGATATGTGCAAACTTTTTTGTAATTTTGCAGCGTTTTTTTGAAAACGAGTGCATTTTATGGCAAAATTACTAATTATAGACGACGAAAGAGGTATTCGGAATACTCTCCGTGAAATTTTAGCAGACGAGGGACACGAAGTGGAAGTAGCCGAAAATGGCAAGCAGGGTCTTGAGATGGCGCAAGCAAAGGCCTACGACCTCATCTTCTCGGACATCAAAATGCCGGAGATGGACGGACTCGAAGTGCTTAAAGCACTTAAGGAAGGCGAGGAACCGGTTGAGACACCGGTTGTGATGATTTCCGGTCACGGCGATGTGGAGACCGCGGTGCAAGCGCTCAAAGCCGGGGCCTATGATTTTCTGCTCAAGCCCCTCGACCTCAACCGTATTCTTATTACTACCAAGAACGCGCTCGAGTCCAAAAACCTCAAACAGGAAACCAAACAACTGCGTCGCAAAGTAGTAGCCAAGGGTGCCACCATGGTCGGTGAATCGGCAGCTATTATGCGCGTACGCGATATAATAAATAAGGTTGCACCGACGGAGGCACGCGTGCTCATCACCGGACCTAACGGTACGGGCAAAGAAGTGGTTGCTCATCTCATTCACGAAGGCTCGGCGAGGGCAAACGCCCCGATGATCGAGGTGAACTGCGCCGCCATCCCTTCCGAACTCATTGAATCCGAACTGTTCGGACACATGAAAGGCTCGTTTACGGGTGCTGTCAAAGACCGCGCAGGCAAATTCGAGCAAGCCGACGGAGGTACGCTGTTCTTGGATGAGATAGGTGACATGAGTCTCGCGGCGCAAACGAAGGTGCTGCGGGCGCTACAAGAGAGCGAGATCACCCGCGTCGGCTCCGACAAAGCTATCAAGGTCAATGTCCGCGTACTGGCTGCAACGAATAAGAATCTGGCAGAGGAAATCGAGAAAGGTAATTTCCGCGAGGACCTCTTCCATCGTTTGAACGTCATTCCTATCGCCGTTCCGGCACTCAACGACCGCATTGAAGATATCCCGTTGCTCGTAGCCCATTTTAGCGAGCAGATTTGCGGTGAACAAGGTATCGCAGTCAAGACTTTTGAGCCCGACGCCATCAAAGCGCTCCAAGCGAAAGATTGGACGGGCAACATCCGGCAGTTGCGCAATGTCGTAGAGCGATTGATTATTTTGGCAGGAGCAAAGATCACTAAAGAGGACGTAGAACTCTATGCTTGACCTTGGCTTGTTCTATGCTTAATAACTAACTAATAACCAACGGATAACGGACAAATAACTAACGAATAACTAACGATTTGAAGGACTTTGACACTACAGAGTTTACATATTCTCAACTATCGCAATATCCGCGAGGCGAGTTTGGAGTTTAGTCCCAAGCTCAACTGCTTCGTCGGACTCAACGGACAGGGCAAAACCAATGTGCTGGACGCGATTTACCTGCTGTCGTTTACCAAGTCGGCTTATACGAGTCAGGATAGTTTGAATATCACCCACGGCGAAGAGATGGCGATGGTGCAGGGGGTTTATAGAGGAAACCGTCTAATAGACGGCCAAACAGAAGAATCTCTTACCATCTCTTGCGGGTTAAAAAGAGGGGTAAAGAAGCAGTTTCGCAAGGAGAAGAAAGACTATCCGCGGTTGTTGGACCATATCGGGTTGATTCCGTTAGTGATGGTTAGTCCGGCGGATCACCAGTTGATTGAAGAGGGGAGCGATGAGCGGAGACGGTTTATGGACGTGGTGATCGGACAGCGGAATCGGAAATACCTGGATTGCCTGACCAATTACAACGCGCTTTTGAAGCAACGGAATGCCTTGTTGAAACAATACGCCGATGCTCCTAACCCGCCGGACGATCTGTTGGAGGTGCTGGAATGGCAGATGGTAGAACCGGCGGAGTATATCTTCAAAGCGAGGACGGACTTCTTTAAGGAGTTTGAGCCGTATTTCCAGGAGGTTTATAAGGTCATCAGCGGCTCTGCCGAGACACCTGCGTTGCACTATATCAGCCAACTGCAAAACCGCGAGTTACGCGAAGCGTATATTAAGACAAGGCAAAGGGATCTGATACTTGGGTGGACCTCTCAAGGTCCGCACAAAGATGACCTCGATATGCGGCTTGGCGAATGGCCGTTGAAGCAAGTGGGCAGCCAGGGACAGCAGCGCACTTTCGTGTTGGCGATGAAATTGGCACAAGCTTTGTACTTAGCAGATATAACGGGAGAGGCACCGATCCTGTTGCTGGATGATATTTTCGATCGTTTGGACAGCGAACGTGTGGAGCGGATTGTAGCGATGGTTCAGGGTGAACAATTCGGACAGATTTTTATTACTGATACCGACCGGCAGCATTTGACGGAGATTATCCAACCCGGGCCTGATGCCAAGATATTCCATGTAGAGAATGGTCAAATTGCGTAACATAGTCATCTTATTAGTGCTTACAGCGCTCTCGGTAAACGCCGAGATTGCGTTTAGAGGCGCATGGATAGCTACGGTGGCTAATATCGATTGGCCGTCTGTGGAGGCGGTGGGCGATAAAGAGAAACAGCAAGCGGAGATGGTCTGGATACTGGATTCGTTAGCGAGTTTGGGCATCAATGCGGTGATTTTTCAGGTAAGGCCGACGGCTGACGCACTATACTACAGCAAGTACGAACCAACGAGTCATTGGCTCATGGGCACGCAGGGCGATTCGCTCACATGGGATCCGTTAGAATGGACGATAGAGGAGGCACACAAGCGGAATATGGAGGTGCATGTTTGGCTTAATCCGTATCGGGTAAATTTGGCAAAGACGGACACGTCAGAGATCTGCGCCGACCATATATGGCGGCAACATCCCGAGTGGTTTTGGTGCTACGCCAAACAGTGGTATTTTGACCCAGGATTGCCCATCACCCGCGAGTGGATCTGTACTATAGTACAGGATATCGTTTCTCGCTACGATATTCAGGCCATTCACATGGACGATTATTTCTACCCCTATCCGCAGGGCAAACAGCCTCTCCCGGACAGGAAGACTTTTGAACATTTCCCACGCGGTTTTACGGATATCCGCGATTGGCGAAGGGACAATGTCAATATGGCGATTCAGGCAATTAGTCAGACTATCAAAGAGTGCAAGCCGGAGGTGGAGTTTGGAATCTCGCCTTTCGGCGTGTGGCGCAACGCAGACGTCGATTCGACGGGTAGTGCGACGAAAGCCGGTATCACCAATTATGACGATCTGTACGCCGATATACGGCTGTGGATAAGAGAGGGATGGATCGACTATGTACTGCCGCAGTTATACTGGGAGATCGGAAAGAAGGTAGCGGATTATGAGGTATTGGCACATTGGTGGGCGAACGAGGTAAAGGGTACGAAATGTAAGTTATATATCGGCATGGCGCCTTATCGTTTGGAAGGGGCGAGTGCAAAGACTCCTTGGGGACAAGGTAACGAGATTGGCCGGCAGATGAAACTGAACAGGACGATATCGGAGATCAGCGGCGAGTGTTTTTATTCGACAAGGCCGTTGCTAAGGAATCCACGGCACGTGTGTGACACGATTCGGTTGATTTACAAAGACGATGGGGCTGAAAATTTGCCCTGGGAATAAGAATATGTAACTTCGGACTCCGCCTTGCTACGCAATTCCCCGAAATTACGTTCGCACTAACGTGCAAACAACAACATTTTCTAAAAAAACATCAAATCATGCAAGCATTATTGATTTTTTTTCAAAAAATCTTGCATATTTGATTTTTTTGTAGTAATTTTGCAGCGTAAAATGTTTGAAAGGATACAAATTATGAGACCTTCAGTTATACCCAATACCGGTTATATGCCTAATTACGACCTCGGAATGAATGCGTCTTATCCAACGATGCATCTTGCCGAATTGGAGAACAATAGTTTATCAGTTGAGGAATCTGAACAAAAGATTTCTCAAATGATTCATGACTTTTATCATCCGAAAGCATGATCGTTCGTATAGACAAAAATGTACATGTACAGATAGCCGAGTTCTATGCTATTTCTTTGGCTTTGCACCCAACATTGGATGAGGTGACCGTAGAAAAGAAAAAGAGTCGTTTATACGAAGCTATTCGTGCCCTCGAAAAATATGCAACCATATGTCCAAACGCTCGCTATAAACAAGCATGGATTGACGCAGGTTATCAAGAGTTTATTGCAGAAGATTTTCATTTCGCTTATAAGATTTACAAAATAGAAGAAACCGGAGAATTGGTTGCTTATGTGATAGATGCATGTCATAGTTTGCTCTATCATAATTAGAATTAATCATCGTCTCTTGCCGACGTAAACAGCAAGGACAAGCGTAAGTGTGCGCTACATGATAAAATAAGCGTTTGCTAATAAATATAACCATTATGAAAAAACTATCAATTTTATTATTTGCCATTGTGGTAGGTGTAGGAGCCACCTATGCAGAAGAGATTATTCCGGATGTCCAAATCGGAAATTTGTACTATGATCTTTATGATTCCTCTCAAGTAGCATATGTAACAGCTCAAAATCCCAATAGCATTGATAACTATTCGTATTTAACGAGTGTAAGTATTCCAGATAAAGTAATCTATAATAATAAGACATATGGTGTTACGGGAATTGATGCTGTGGCTTTTTACAGATGCTCCGGTTTAACATCGGTTACTCTGCCTGAAAGTCTTATGACGATTAGTGTTTCAGCTTTCCATGGTTGTACAAGTTTGGCCGCAATCAACATACCGTCGAATGTTGTCTATATTGCGAATAATGCGTTCCGCGAATGCACAAGCCTGACTTATATTGAACTTCCCGATAGTTTGAAAGCCATAAATACGCTCACCTTTAGAGATTGTACCGCTTTGACTACAGTCATTATCCCAAAAGGAGTAACAACTATAGGAAACAGTGCTTTTAGGAATTGCAGCAGTCTGACATCTGTTTACAACTATGCATTAACGCCTCAAGAGACAAGTACTACTGCTTTTGCTGATGTTAATCTGGCAAGTTGCACTCTTTATGTACCCGAACAAAGTGTTAGTGCATATCAGAATGCTGAAGTATGGCAAGATTTCGGCACTATTATAGGTGTAGCGACTCCTGCAGACAGTATTTACAACGTAGTATATTTGGATCAGGCAGGTATTCAGTTAGATGCCGAAGCTGTTACTTTACATCTGCCTGTTGCGCCAGTTATAGAAGGATTTACGTTTGTTGGATGGGATATTATTGCAGGACATTTGGAAGATGGAATCGTATTGCAAGCCGTTTATAGCGCTGATGAGCCCACTAACGCGCCTGAGGTATATACCAACCCTGCCAACAAGGCACAGAAACTCATCCGCAACGGAAAAGTGTATATTCTTACAGATGACAAGGTATATTCGATTTCCGGGCAAAAAGTTAAATAACAACTTAACATTTCAACTGCTTAACTATCTACAGAAAAATCGCTCAATATGGGCGATTTTTCTGTTTTTACTTGCACATGTCATTTTTTTGTTGTAATTTTGCGGGCAAGTACGTTTTGCACAAGGCAACCTGCAATTTCTCGCGGCTTCCGGCGAAACGGCTCATCCAGATGGGACCATATCAGCCGGAAAATATATCATGGGAATAAAAAAATTGGGCGTTGTTTGGCACAAAAAATGCACATTTCAAACGCCATTATTCATAAACAACAGAATACCAGCTTGTTGTGTTATACTTTTTTCAAATGTTTTTTCTTGCACATGTCCGCAAAAAGCAGTAATTTTGCACTCGATTTTGAAACATGAAAATTCTTGCTGTCATATTAGCATCCTGCGCAATGACGTGTTACCAGAACGGGAAGGCGTTGCGCGAAGATGGCAAACAGGTGGAAGCCATGCAGGAGTTCATCGAGGCGGCGCATAGCGGAACGGACGACGAGGCACTGTTAGGACGCGTGTATTCGAATATGGCAAATATGTGCCGGCAGGCGAATGACCATGAGACCGCGTACGAGGTGTACAAGATGAGTGCGGCGCATTTCGGCAAAACGAACGACACCTTAGCTTACGCCTACGCGCTGAATAATATGGCATGGGAACTAGCGGCATCGGGAAAGAAAGAAGAGGCGTTAAGGCTTGTGGATTCAGCGGTTCTGTGTTATCCTTATCCCCCGTTCACACAAAAAGTCATCGAGACCAAAGCCGCAGCATGTTTCTTCCGTCAGGAATATGATTCGGTACTATCCTTTACAAACGGAGCGGACAATGACTACCTGTTGATGCTACGCGCACAGGCGTATTCCTTTTTACAAATAGACGACTCGGCGATGTATTACGCGCAGCAGTTGTTACCGCGAATAACGAATCTGTTTTATCTGGATGACCTCTATTATATCGTGACGCATAATGACCAGAATGCGAATGCCGAGACCATCCGAGCATTGTCGTCCGAACGCGCTGATGTGCAGAACGCCATCAAAGAGCGGCACGGAGAACTAACGAAGGCGGTGCAGTTATTTAAACAGGATTTGGAGCCCCAAAAAGAGCAAGCTTCGTGGAAAGCGTTTCTTTGGTGGGCAATAGGAATCGGATTGCTGATTTGGGGAGTAATTGTGGTCTATAAGCAGCGGAAGTTGCACATGGAACAATCGGACTTCGATCAAGCGAGAAGAAAGGAGTTGGCGCAAAATATACGACAACTGCAAGAGGCCTCGGACATCCGGAAAGAGTTGGCTTGGGGCGATTTTGAGACACTCTGCTCGCAGATCAACAAACGTTTTCACGGGCTGGCAAGAACGTTGCAGGAACAAGGACTGAATGAACAGGACATCCGTATTTGCGTGCTGGTACTGATCGGTTTAAGCCATAAAGAGATCGCCGAAATACTCAATTGTTCACCCAAAAGTATCGGCAAACTCAAAGACCTCACCGCCCGCAAACTCGGCGTTTCCGGCGGGCAACTACAAGACAAACTACAAAAAACAGCAATATTATGAGAAAGATTATTTTTACGCTTGCGCTTGTTATTGCAAGCAGCGTGTGGATGACGAGCGAAGCCGGATGGTGTATGTCAGTTGCTAAAGCCGGTAGTGCACAAAACATTCGCATAGGTGGCACTTTCCAAGAGGAAAGTATGCCATGCGAAGACGACACCCTGCCATGCCCGGCATGCTTAACTATTGCATTACAATCTGGCGGTATACATTATTTGGTTAGCAATGACCCGCAAATAGTTGCCATCCTTGACACCGTTACCATCGGATCCTTTGCCATTATAGAGGGGAATCACTATCTTGAGGGACATGCTGATTTTATAAATGTTACCAATATTATTTTTCCGGAAACCGACATACAGCAATTAGCCGGAGAATGGGAAATTAGCCGGGAAACCGTATCCACCCCTACCGGCGACGGAGGCACAAGATGGTTTTCCACACATGACGTGAATTATACGAATTATGTTTTGGCAGACGACCTCATTTACAAAGTCATTTTAGACCAATCCTCCGGATATGCGCATTATTCTGATGCAGTACCCTACACGGTAGATAGAAAAGAAGATGGCACATGGTTGCTTACAGCGGAAGGTTTGTTTTCCTCTTCCAACCCCGTCGAAGAAGGCATTCCTTCGCCTGCTACTATTTACAGGCTGACCGAGGATGAGATGGAATGGATGTATGCGGCGAACGGCGGTGACGAAGGACCAAATTACTATTACCAGCACCTCAAGCGCTACACGCAGAAGGAGGACAAACTTCCCTCCCTCTGCGACGAGTGGAACATCGCTAAAATCTCCCATGCAGGGGGGGCTATAACTACAATTCATACCGTCAAAGCCTTCCTTCGTTCAGATACAATTATTGAGTCACAAAATTACGTCAATTTAATAGAAGACGGAGAATATAAAGGGGCTATGCGGGAAGGCGAATCCGGTGTTATATATTATATTCCGGCTGGCAGCGCACATGAGTATCTGCTCTATGACTTCAATGCCAAAGTGGGGGATAGATTGACTAATCTGTGGTATGGTGGACGTCCTAAATGGTGTCCAAACGGCTATAATGCAACAGTACTCAGTATTTCCAATGAAACGCCAAGAGTATTTACCATCGAAGTGGAATATATTTTTTCATATAGCTTCGGAGAACAAATAATACCTTGGACTATCTATTGGACAGAAGGTGTCGGCTTGCCGGATGGCCCTGCAGGACAATCTTGCCCTGGACCGGACTGCAAATGCGATTGCGGGCAAGTGCTCCTCTGCGCATACAAAAACGGCGAGCAAGTCTATGTGTCTGACATGGGCGAACAGCATGGTTGTGATAATTATGATCCTAATGCACCTGTTGAAACCATTCCTCTGTTTGCGCGCGATGATTCCGGCTCTTCGACGGTCGATCCGGTGGATCCGAATCAAGTGGTCGCGTCGCTGAAAGGAAACGAACTGATCATTCATGAGTTTATGGGCGTAGAAATCACCTATACGTTGCGGCACAAAGAACTGGTAAAAACGCCTTCGTCACGCAGAGCACCGCAGTCCGACACGTTCCGCGATGAAGTGACGATACCCATTACGGAATCGGGTGAGTATCTGCTGGAACTGACTAATCCGTCGTGGGGCTATACTATCTTCGGTGAGTTTGACTACCTGCCGCAAGGCATCGAGACCGTTCATTCCAACACCTCACAGCACAAAGTGCTGCTGAATGGTCGCCTCTACATCCACCACGGAGATCATATCTACGATACACAAGGAAAGATGATACAGTAAAAGCGACTCATTCAATATGAATGAAACGGCTCATCGGATGAGCCTGAAAAAGAATCAGCGGCGGCAGAGATGTCGCTGCTGATTTTGTGCCCGATGACATCGGGCGGAATACGAAGAAGAGGGCTACATCCGCATTGAGCACGAAGCGGGCGGGGCGGCTCGCTTGGCTATGTCCGAATGTGATTCGGACGCAATAGACAAAGTGACGGACGAAAGCATCGCCTCTGTGGGCATGATGCGTGCGCAGATGCGGCGAGCATACAAAAGGAGAAAAATGAGAAAAAAAATGCATTTTGATTTTACATTCTGCATTTTTTTCTTGCATATGTCAAAAAAAAGCAGTAATTTTGCGCCGCAAAATGTACGATTGACAAATAACAAATCACAAATAACAATTTCAAAACACATGATTTATTCGAAAGAAGTACAAGAAATGTGCGTTGTAGCGAAGGGTCCGAAACATGGTCCCGCACCGATTCCTGAAGAGGGCAAGTGGGTGAAGGCTACTGAGATCAAGGACATCTCGGGTATGACGCACGGTATCGGTTGGTGTGCTCCGCAACAGGGTACATGCAAACTGAGTCTGAATGTAAAGAACGGTATTATCGAAGAGGCACTCGTTGAGACGATCGGTTGTTCGGGTATGACTCACTCGGCAGCTATGGCTGCAGAGATTCTGCCGGGCAAGACGATTCTCGAGGCGCTGAACACCGACCTCGTTTGTGACGCTATCAACACCGCTATGCGCGAGTTGTTCCTGCAGATCGTTTACGGTCGTACGCAGAGTGCGTTCTCGGAGGGCGGTCTGGCCATCGGCGCAGGTCTCGAGGACCTCGGTAAGGGACTTGTCAGCCAGTGCGGTACGCTCTACTCGACCAAGGCTAAAGGCGTTCGTTACCTGCAGTTAACCGAAGGTTACATCACCAAGGAGTTCCTCGACGAGGACAACGAGGTTTGCGGATATGAGTACGTACACATGGGTAAGTTCATGGACGCTGTCAAGAAGGGTGTTCCGGCAGACGAAGCGCTGAAGAGCGTAACCGGTACTTACGGCCGCACGACCAAAGAGCAAGGTGCAGTTAAATCGATTGATCCACGCAAAAACTAAGGAGGGAACGTTATGATTCGTGAAGTAAAATTTGAGTCGCAAGACCGCCGCGAGAAACAGATTCTCGCCGCTCTGAACGCTAACGGTATCGCTTCCATCGAGGAGGCAAACCAGATTTGCGAGCAATACGGCCTCGATCCTTATCTGACCTGCGAGGAGACCCAACGTATTTGTTTTGAGAATGCCAAATGGGCGTATGTAGTAGGTACGGCAATTGCCTTGAAGAAAGGTTGCAAGAACGCTGCTGACGCTGCCGAGGCTATCGGTATCGGTCTGCAGGCATTCTGTATTCCGGGTTCTGTAGCTGACGATCGCAAGGTAGGTATCGGTCACGGTAACTTGGCAGCTCGTCTGCTGCGCGAGGAGACCCAGTGCTTTGCTTTCCTGGCAGGTCACGAGAGTTTCGCAGCTGCTGAGGGCGCGATCAAGATTGCTG
>Ga0247611_10006052_pt1 | contig 15664 bp, 8 predicted proteins | sample 177DNAGHGhighgp2_FD_192422 | JGI IMG/M metagenome (GOLD analysis project Ga0247611, IMG submission 192422) | Sheep rumen microbial communities from Palmerston North, Manawatu-Wanganui, New Zealand - 1770 DNA GHGhigh gp2 | ecosystem: Host-associated > Mammals > Digestive system > Stomach > Rumen ...
TCCCCTGCGGCAAACCTGGCAAGAGAGCGCAGAGAGGCTGCAAGAGCTCAGATCGAGATGCGCAAAGCTATGGAGGAATCCCGCAAGTCTCCTGATAAGGACAGCAAGGATAACGGATCCGTAAAGAATAATGACGGTGATAAGAAGGCAACGGAGAATAAGCCCCCCGTAGGACTTAAGCCTCCGATCAAGCGTCCGCCGTCAGCTTCTATCAACAGGGCTCAGGCTATGGCTGCACAGCAGCAGGCTCAGCAGTCCGAGAGACCCGGTTCAGGTTCAAGACCCGGCGGATCACATACTGAAGAGAAGGAAGAGACATTTGATGCTTCTCCCAACAATCCCATGAATAAGGGCAAGTCTCCTGCAACCATTGCAGCTGACAAGGCACAGTTTGATCTCAATCAGGCTAAGTTCCGTGTAAGCAGAGCAGAGAAGGAAGCAGAAAATGCAACTCACAAGGCAGAAGAAGCAAAGGCTGCAGTAGAGAAGGCAACGGAGCTTCTTACAGCAGCTAAGCAGTCCGAAGAGGAGGCTGCAAAGACAGTTGCAACTGCTGAACAGGAATATAACGAGGCACAGGCTGCTGCTGATGAGGCACAGGCTGCTGCAAAAGAAGCGGAAGAGCTTGCAAAGGCCGCTGCCGAGAAGGCAAATGAAGCCGTAAAGATCGCTAATCAGAAGAAGACTGAGAGAGATGCCAGAGTTGCAGCAAAGACTGCTGACGAGAAGGCAAGAGCCGCAGCTGAGGAAGCTGAGCAGGAAGCCAAGAATTTCGCAGCTCACGCTGAAGAGATAGCAGAGAATTCCAATCAGAAGCTCGAAGAAGCCAAGAAGGCGGAAAAAGAAGCCGAAGAGGCTTTCGAACTTGCTAATAAGAAGAAGCTTGAAGAAGATGAGCGCATCGCAGCTGAGAAGGCAGAAGAAGAAGCCAAGATCGCTGCCGCTAAGGCAAGAGAGAAGGCTGAAGCTGCTGCAAGGAGAGCTGAGGAAGCAATGGCTGCAGCCCGCAAGGCTGAAGAAGAAGCCAGAGCTGCTGCTCAGCAGGCTGAAGAGGAAGCCCGCAGACTTGAAGAACTTGCCAAGGAGAAGGCAAAGTTTGAGTCAGCAACTGATGAGTCCATTATCGAGACGGACGAAGAACAGGCAAGCGGTCTCTGATCCACTATTTAACACTAATAAGAACAGAGTATGCAGGGTAATCAGTAGATTACCCTGTTTCTTCCTGTTTCTTTCGCAGTATAGAGATGACCGTCAGCAACAGAGATATTATCTTCAATAGACATTCCCTGTTCGAACTGTCTGCAGCCGAAGCTTAATGTACAGTGGATGAGATTGCCGTCAGCCGGAAATTCCGACTGTTCAACCTTCTGACGCAGAGCTTCTGCTCTGGCGACTGATTCTTCGAGTGTCGCGCCGGGCATGATCATGATGAATTCCTCGCCGCCCCACCTGTAAGCACAGTCGTTCTCACCGCATGCTTCCTGGATGAGGCTTGCAGTAAATGCAAGAACATCATCTCCGGCGTTATGGCCATATGTATCGTTAACGCGCTTGAACTTGTCGATATCACAGATGAACATGGACAGGGGCTGGTCGAACCCGGGCTGGAGATATGCATTGAATCTTCTGGAGAAATCGTTATAGAATCCCATTCTGTTTTTGAGCTTTGTGAGCTTGTCGTGATGGGAATCCTCAAGGAAGGTCTCTGACTCAAGTGCTATACCGCAGATGAGTGCTGCAAGTGAGAGCTTACGTACGTCTTCTATCTCGTCGAACTTACCGTCATCTCCCAGTTTGTTGATGAGCTGGAATGCTCCGATGAACTTTCCGTTGACGTCCGCAACGGGGAGAACGAGAACTGACTTTGTGACATATCCTGTCTTCTTGTCGACTGCCGAATTGAAGTCGGGGTCATTATAGGGATCATTTGTAACAACGACCTGGCCGCTCTTCAACGCCTTGCCTACAAGTCCTGTGTTATCAGGGATTATTATCTTATCAACGCCTGTGGCTGATGTTGTCCACAGTTCGCTCCTCCTTGTGTCCCATTTCCAGAAACTGGCACGGTCTGCACCTACTATAGTCTTTCCGAGCTCTGTAAGATATTTGAACAGTGTGGCGTGATCGTTCTCCTTGTTGGAGCACATTTCCTTGTAGAGCTTATCGCTGATGCCGAATATCTCGTTCAGAACAGCATTGGAATCCTTCATTGTCAAATCCTCCTCATTGTAAAGCGGTGCAAACTTTGCTCCGGTGTTTTTAGTCATTTCTCTTATGGCTTCTTCATCGTCAAGATGCATCAGGAATACTTCCGTTCCTGATGCAACGGTCTCTGTTATGAAATCCCGCATATCAGGAGCATACATATGGACATTGCTGTTATGGGACGATATTTCCATATACAGTTCGGTGTCCTTTGTTATATAAGGGATAAAGGGTTCTATTATATGAGAATCCCCTGTATATACCGTGTTTTTGCCGTTCGCCTTAAGAGCGTATCCAAAGCATTTTCCGGCAAGGACTTCAGAGTGGACAGTAGGTATGGCAGATATGAACCATTCAGCTTTGAAATCGTCCGCACATACCATCGTGTACCAGCCTTCAAGACAACCTTCCAGATTCTTGAGGTAGAAACGGAGGTCATCGTAAACAGCTTTGCACGGAGCTATCACGGTGATGGGGATATGCCTTAAGAAAAATTCATAATCTATGAGCATGGCAACACCGCTTATGTGATCTCCGTGAGTGTGGGTCACAAGTATATAGATATTTTCAATACCCGTAAGATCCATTTTCTTGACGATCTGGAATGCTCCCATCGAACAGTCGATAAGGATCAGGTCATTGCCTTCGATGAAGTAAGCGCTGTTGTGAGTGTCTGCAAAAGCAGAGCCTCTGCCTAGAAACTTAAGCATCTTTATCATCACCTCCGTCTAAAGAGTTCAGTATCAATATCTCAAATCCGTCTGTTTTCCCTTTTAGTTTAACAGTGCTTCCAAGAGATGTACACTTGGCGCGGTCACCAAGGATATCGGCAACTGTACGGCTAATATAACAAGTACTTCCCGGAGCATTGGCCTCAAGTCTCGCCGCAGTATTGACGGTATCACCTATCGCAGTATAGTCCATTCTGTGTTCGGACCCCATGTTGCCGACGACTGCGGGACCGAAGTGAACGCCTACGCCTACATGGAATTCCTCGCCGATCTCCTCCTTGAGTTTTGATGACACTTCCTCCGCACCCTGTATGATGTCGAGAGCTGTTCTGCAGGCGAGATAAGCTGAATCCTCCTGAGGGAGGGGTGCTCCCCAGAATGCCATGACGGCATCTCCGACGAATTTGTCCAGCGTGCCGCTGTGTTCCTCAATACAGGAACTTGCCATAGACAGATACCGGTTGAGGATAAAAACGACTTTCTCCGGGGTCAGCCTCTCTGACATTGAAGTAAAGCCTCTTACATCTACAAAGAGGACCGCGATATCACAGGTCCTGCCTCCAAGGGCCAGGTTGTCCGTGCCTTCCTTCATGATCTCCTTGACGATAGAAGGTGCAACATACCTCTCGAAAGTGCGTGTGACCTCTGACCTTTGCTTTGCTGCTTTTACATAGTGTGCTCCGACGGAGATTATGTACATTGTGGCAGTTCCGAGCGGTACCCACAGAGGATGGGTTACAAGGCCCGAACTATAGAGGATTACAGATCCTGCGATGCCGCACGCGATAATGACGATGCAGCAGATTCCGGAAGGCAGCACTTTCCTGTCAAAGAACAGGAACATTGACAGGGCACATACGAGGAACAGAACGGCAAGCTGGGGAAGGTCTGACATCTCCTGCTTGAAGTTTCCATCGATAAAACTTTGTATGACATTTGCCTGGAGTTCAACTCCGTACATCTGGTTGGACGGGTCTATCGGCGTGAAATAAGAATCCTGCAGCCCCCTCGCGTACGGACCGATAAGCACTACCTTGCCTGCATAGTAATCAGAAGGGACTTCGCCTCTGATGAGTGATGACAGTGACACTCCGTCATAGTATCTTCCCGGGACGGCAGTGTACGGGATATAAAAATGTCCTCTTGAATTGGTGACCGGAGAAGAGATGCTTTCGCCGCGGGATTCAAGATAGATCTTGGCGGTCTGGTAGGCCATGGAGTAGACTCTTGTATTCTCATCCGGTTCCACATAAAGGAGCGCGTGGCGCATGATGCCGTCCAGGTCATACATGGCATTGATGTGTCCCTGTGTACTTACTTCCTTGAGCTGATCGAAGGGTTCATCATATTCCAGTATCGTGTAAGAGTTATCGAAAGCGTTGAATACCGCAACTGTAGCCGTTACAACATTGCCCAGCCTCGATACGGCATTTGTCAGCCGCAGATCCTCTTCCTCAGTGGATGTTCCCGTATAAAGAGTATCGATTGCAACTACGGCGGGGAGGTTATCAGGATCTGATGCGAGCTGCTCTAATGCAGAAGCCATGATGCTGCGGTCCCACTGGTTATATGGGCCGAGTTCAGACAATGTCACATCATCTATGCCTATTATAATGATGTCTCCCGATACATATGACGGGCGCTGGAACAATGCATCGGCTATCCATTTATCGGGCCTCTGGAACAGTCCTGACCAGGCAGCGGCAGTAAAGACAGCCGCAACTGCCGCAGAAAGCAGTATGTTGCCTGTCTTGCCTTTGCGCGGATCAGCCATTGTTTGTTATGGGTTCTCCATTCTCGTCAGTCGGTACTACAGGACCGGGATCATTGCCGTGTTCCGTTTCCCTGGATTCCTCGGTCTCGATCGATTCCTCTGAACTTTCTGAAGACTCGCTTGAAGATCCGCTTGTGTCACTTGATGATGAAGACGTATCAGATGATGATGCGGATGTGGGTCTTGTCTGCGTGGGCGTGGGGGTTGCCGTATTCCTCGGTGTGGGTGTGGCACGCCCTGCAGAAGTATCAGATGAAGATTCTGATGATGATGCGGACGTCTCAGATGAACTGCTTGAAGACTGAGATGTTTCTGATGACGTTGTTGAAGATTCTGATTCTGAAGATGAACTGATAAGGCTCGATGAATCAGATGGGATAGTTACAGTTCCGCCTGCAAGACCCAGGATAGTGTTGGCATCCCAACCCGTGTCCTGGCAAACGCGTGCAAGGAGCTCTGCGTTCTCCTTCAGCATCTTAAGCGGGAAAGCTGGGAGCTGATCTTCCGTAAGGCTCTCAAGGAAGAATTCAACAGATCCTGTCACGCGGTCATTGTAAAGGATTACCGTGAGCTTCTGACCTGCGGTGGCATCAGTCTCCTTGATCTCGTGTGTTGTCGGGTTATAACCTGTGATGTGAACTTTGCCCGATGTGACAATGATGCACTCGCGCCCTTCCTCATCCACGAAAACATATCCTGATGTGCCTCTGATTCCCACGATCATGGTGGATGTGCGGATATCAAGAGTCTCATCTGACTCCAGGGGTTTGCTGACTTCAAAGAAAAGTCCTCCCTCTGTGAGCTTGAGTTCCATCATATTGCGTGATTTTGTGAAATGAACGGTGCTGTTCTCCTGCATTGTGATGGTCTTATCACTGTCAAGACCGATCGATGCAAGGCTTGCAGCTCCCGTATTGAGAGTCTGGCCGCTCTGAAAACGCATGTTGTTTACTATAGTCTTAGTTGATCCTGTCTCATCCTGAAGAGTTACTGTTCCTTCAACTCTTAAAAGACGCATTGTAGTTGCATAATAACCGCTCGTAAGGAAGACGATGAGTACTGTAATGGCCGCGATCAGCACTACGGCAGTTCCGATCACAAGACCTTTTGTCAGGGGACGCGAACGTCTCCAGAGCTCCAATATTTTCATATCCCTCTCCTTTGGATTTTTATTAATTCATAACCATATCATTTTACTATATCAATAATATTTATTCAGTATTATTTTCATTATTATGTCTGTTTGAGTAAACGCTGCATAAAGAGTATAATGCTTTGGACAGTTTCTATTTCGGAGGTCCATATGGGTATTTATGAAGAACTTCAGGCCAGAGGTCTGATAGCTCAGGTTACGGATGAAAATGAGATAAGAGATCTTATCAATAACGGCGGTGCCAAGTTTTATATCGGTTTTGATCCTACGGCGGATTCCCTGCATGTAGGTCATTTTATGGCTCTTTGCCTTATGAAGAGACTCCAGATGGCCGGCAACCGTCCTGTTGTGCTTATCGGCGGAGGTACGGGTTATATCGGCGATCCTTCCGGAAGAACAGACATGAGATCCATGATGACTCCGGAGATCATTCAGCACAACTGCGACTGCTTCAGGAAGCAGATGGAGAGATTCATCGAGTTCGGCGATGACAAAGCCATTATGGTCAATAACGCCGACTGGCTGTTGAGCCTGAATTACATTGATCTGTTAAGAGAGGTCGGTGCGCACTTCTCCGTTAACAACATGCTCAGGGCTGAGTGCTATAAGCAGAGAATGGCCAAGGGATTAAGCTTCCTTGAGTTCAATTATATGATCATGCAGGCATACGATTTCTGGCATCTGCATAATGCATACGGATGCAACATGCAGTTCGGAGGCGATGACCAGTGGAGCAACATGCTCGCAGGAACAGAACTCATCCGCCGCAAGGACGGTGATGATGCTTTTGCGATGACAATAACGCTCCTTCTCAACAGCGAAGGCAAGAAGATGGGCAAGACTGCAAAGGGTGCCGTATGGCTCGACCCTGCAAAGACATCTCCTTATGATTTCTATCAGTATTGGAGAAATGTTGATGATGCAGATGTCATGAAGTGCATCAGGATGCTGACGTTCATTCCTCTTGAGGAGATCGAGGAGATGGATAAGTGGGATGATTCAAGGATCAACGAGAAGAAGGAGATCCTTGCATTCAGCCTTACAGAACTCGTTCACGGCACAGAAGAGGCAACAAAGGCGAAGAATACGGCTGCTGCGATCTTCTCGGGCGCCGGAGATGATGCAAATATGCCTTCAACTGCAATTCCTGCTTCCGAGGTTCCCGCCGAGGGCATCCTTCTTGCTGAGGTTATGGTTCAGTGCAAACTTGCCAAGAGCCGCGGCGAAGCAAAGAGACTTATCGAGCAGGGCGGTGTATCCGTAAACGGAGAGAAGGTAACAGATCTGTTTTTGACTATATCGAAGGAACAGCTTGCTGATTCCGTCAAGATACAGAAGGGCAAGAAAGTCTTCCACAAGGCAACTCTGGGTTAAGGTCATCATATGGCAGATATACGTTACGTATTTAACCGTATAGCGAGAATGGACTTTGGACGCATGTTCAAGGTCATCGACAAGTGTCATAACAAGTGCGGAAGGAACAAGGTCAGCCTGTTCTTTGACTGCATCTTTACCGGGCTCATCTACGGAGCGGGCTACATGGACTTCTATCAGTTCAGAATGTATGACATGAATGCCAAAGAGAAGAAGACGGTAATAACAAGGGGAGTCAACAATTCCATAGTCCGCAGATATAACGATAAGGCATCTGTATATAAATTTGACGACAAACTGACTTTCAACAGAGTCTTCAATGATTATCTCAACCGCGACTGGATGGAGCTTAAGGCTGACAACCTTGATGAATTCAGGGAATTTTGCACGAAACACCCCGAGATAATGGTCAAGCCCGTATCGCAGTCCTGCGGTGTCGGTGTCGAGAAGATACTTACGGTAGGTTCAGATATCGGGCAGCTCCATAAAAAGCTTTTCGATGCGGGACAGATCCTGATCGAAGAAGTGGCAGATCAGCACGATGACATCAACGCGGTCTATCCGCTGTCGGTTAATACATTGAGGATCGTTACGCTGAAGAATCAGGTGGCGACGGCTCTGTTCAGGATCGGCAACGGAGGTAATGTCGTGGATAACTTCAATCATGGAGGTATGGTCACGAGGATCGACGTCGAAGACGGCATTGTCAAGTGGCCTGCCATCGATAAGGACACAAATGTGTACGAAGTTCATCCTTATACAGGACATAAGCTAATCGGCACGAAGATCCCCATGTGGGAGGAAGCGAAAGCGATGTGCGTGGAAGCAAGCAAGATCGTGCCTGAGGTGGGGTACATTGCCTGGGACGTATGCGTCGGCAAGGACAAGCCCTGTCTTATCGAGGGCAACGATTACCCGGGGTACGATCTGTACCAGCTCCCGGTACATCGTGAAGGAAATATGGGACTTTTGCCTCATTTTAAGGAGATTATGGACGGCAACTGAAGAATTTTGTCACAATTGTTCCGATTGGTAAACAAACGGTTAAACACGCTGTGACATTATTGATTACGGAACTAAAAGCGATACAATTAAACTATCAGTAACGAGACGGGATTAAAGGTTTAAGAGTTTGTAACAGGAGGGTGCTCATAAGGCGCCCTCTTTTATTATGCATTATTTCTTTATTGTGTTACAATTATGTTGCTTAATTATGTTCATTCATATTTTGCGAAGGAGGAAAGATTATTATGAAAAGGTATGCAAAGCAGGCAGTTGCTCTTATAACTGTTGCTTCGATGGCATTGCCTCTTGCCGGATGTTTTGATTCCCACAAGAAGGTTATCCTTGAGAATGCAGACAGCTATGCTTCTGCAATGGTTGACTGCAGCGTTAAGTCCATCAGGAAAGGTTCTCTTGATATCGAAGATGAATTCGTAGAGGAACTGTCCGATAAATTATCCTGGGAAGGTGACCAGGGTGACGTCTATGATGCGATCAGAGAGAAGATCACATACGAAGTAGACGAGTCTTCTTACGAATTGGGCAAGAAGAAGGACGAGGCATCTGTTGATGTTATCTTCACAATTGTTGACTGGGAGAGCATTGAGGACGATGAGGACCTTTACGAGGACATCGACACATATCTTGATGCTATCGAGGAGAGCGAAGAGACAACAGAAGTAACAGTAACTCTCGAATTCGAACTCGACGACGATGAGTGGCTCGTAGCAAACTACGAGGAAGCCTGCAATGATTTCTATGATTCATGGATGGCTGCTCAGGCTCCTGTTGATTATTCCGCAATGGTAGAGCGCACGGCATGGTACTATGAGACAAGTGAAGATAACGGTGTTGTAGTTTATAACAACGCTGACAAGATCGATATGGATGTCATCTTCGCTGACGCGTTCTCAGGCTCTGAGTGCTACTACGAAGTATATTTCAACGGCACAAAGGTTTACACATCCGAGACATCTGCAAGCTCCCGTGAAGGTTACTACAGAGCATCATTTGACGGTGCCAGCGTAACATCATCCGGACACCTTTCACCCGGTGAATACACGATCACATTCTATCACCCCAACGGAACACAGATTGCTACAGGCAACTGTACCGTAACTGAGGAAGCTTATGTTTCTTCCGGCGGAGACACATCTCCTGACGTTCAGGTATTCGATACACGTGTTGAGAGACTGAAGTGGTATTATGCTGATGACAGAACAGGCGGTATCACATACAACAACTGTACATCTATCGACCTTGACATCTGGTTCACTTCAGCTAACAGCGGTATGCACTGCTACTACGAAGTCCTCTACAACGGCACACTTGTTTACACAAGTGAGACAGCTGCTGATTCCCGTGAAGGTTATTTCAGAACATCCTATGAGGGTGCTTCCCAGGATTCCAACGGCAACCTCGCAGCAGGCGAATACACTATCATCTTCTACGATGAGGCCGGAACAAGACTTGCATCTGACAGATGTACTGTAACAGGCGGAGATGCTTCTACAACAGTAAATCCTCTTACACCTGCGGACGTTGACCATACATACTGGTACTTTGCAGATGACAGGACAGACGGACACGTAAGATATGACAGCGTTACATATATCGATTGTGATATCACTTTCGTAGCCGGCAGAACGAATATGCGCTGCTACTACACAGTACAGCGTGACGGCAATCTCGTATACACGAGCGAAGTATCAGAAGATTCTGACGAAGGCTATTACAGAGCATCTTATGACGGTGCTGCAGTAACAGACAACGGCGATCTCGTTGCAGGCGAATACACAATCACATGGTATTCAACTGACGACACACAGCTCGCTCAGGAGACTTGTACAGTTACTAACAACTGATAACAGTCAACTGTTTGCTGATCAGTTCAGATCCCCCGCATTCGTGCGGGGGATTTTTTTGCCCGGGATAACTGTCTGATCGGATGCAGGCGTGCGATTTGGGTGGATGTACCTGTGCTTGTACCTGTAGACAGCACGAAAATGCTGTTTTCAGGTAATTTGCACTAAATAATGCTCAAATTACCTGTACGTGTACCTGTAAACGGCTCGTAATAGACTTTTTCAGGTACATAAGCATTATTAAGCAATATTACGCAATAATATGATGCTCTATTATATATAATATTTTTAATTATGGTATAATACTATAGTTAAAGTTATAACTTGGAGGTATCGGATGGCCGATGATAAGGATATGCGCCAACAGCAGGAGGCGCAGATGGATGAGGTTTTCAAATCTGAACAAACAACTATTGTACCTGTAGATCTTGATAAAGAGATGCGTAAGTCTTTTATCGACTACGCTATGTCAGTTATCTCTGACCGTGCTCTTCCCGATATCAGAGACGGAATGAAGCCGGTTCACAGAAGGATCCTTTATTCTATGTTTACACAGGGATTTACCCCTGATAAGCCGTATCGTAAGTGCGCTACGACGATCGGTGACGTGCTTGGACGTTTTCACCCTCATGGTGACGCATCCGTTTATGATGCGCTTGTAAGACTTGCTCAGGATTTCTCTCTGAGACATCCTCTCGTTGACGGTCACGGCAACTTCGGTTCGATCGACGGTGACCCGCCGGCAGCTTACCGTTATACGGAGGCAAGACTTGATAAGATCGCTCTCGAGATGATGAGAGATATCAACAAGAATACAGTTGATTTCAGGCCAAACTTCGATGAGCATGAGATGGAACCTGTTGCACTGCCTTCAAGATTCCCTAATCTCCTCGTAAACGGTTCTGTAGGTATTGCCGTAGGTATGGCTACAAATATTCCTCCTCACAATCTCGGCGAGGTTATAGACGGCGTTGTAATGATGCTGGATAACCCTGACTGCACGGTTGATGATCTCATGACTGTCGTTAAGGGCCCTGATTTCCCTCTCGGAGGACAGATCCTCGGCACGATGGGTATAAGAGAAGCTTATACAACCGGAAGAGGACGTATTATGGTACGTGCTCACTGCGAGATCGAGGATCATAACGGCAAGCAGAGGATAATCGTTCATGATCTTCCTTATTCGGTCAATAAGGCAAGACTTATCGAGAGAATGGCTGATCTTGTCAAGGAGAAGAAGGTAGAGGGAATCTCCGGGCTCCGTGATGAGTCTGACCGTAACGAGACAGTTCGTATCGTTATCGAAGTCAAGAAGGATGCTAATCCCGAAGTAGTGCTCAATCAGCTTTATAAGAACTGTTCACTTCAGGATGCTTGCTGCGCCAATATGCTCGCGCTCGTTCCTGACAGCGAGGGCAAGCTCGAACCTAAGCTCATTACACTGAGAGATGCTCTCAGCTACTATGTTGAGCACCAGGAGAATGTCGTAACAAGAAGGACTGAGTACGACAAGGAGAAGGATGAGGGAAGACGTCACATCGATGAGGGTCTTCTTATCGCAATGGATCACATCGATGAGATCATCGCGATCATCAGATCATCCAGGACTGAGGCTGAGGCCAAGGACAGGATGTGTGAGAGATTCGGTTTTACAGACAAGCAGGCTCAGCATATCGTTGATATGAGACTCGGACGTCTCACCGGACTTGAGAGAGAGAAGCTTGAAGCTGAGATCCAGGAACTTACGGCAAGGATCGAACAGTACAATCTGATCCTGAGCGACAGAGGCGTTCTCCATGAGACTATCAAATCTGAGATCCTTGAGATAAAGCGCAAGTTCGCAACTCCCCGTGTGAGTGAGATCATCAACGGTTCCTTTGAGGATATTGATGATGAGTCTCTCATCCAGGAAGAAGACATCGTTGTTACCCTGACACACATGGGTTACATCAAACGTCAGAGGATCGACACATACAAGGCTCAGCACAGAGGCGGAAGAGGCATCTCCGGTCAGAGCACAAGAGAAGAGGACTACGTCGAGAAGATCATTACGACCACGACACATAAGTTCCTTTTGTGCTTTACTAATACCGGCAGAGTGTTCAAGATCAAGGGATACAAGATTCCTGAGACTTTGAGCAGAAGTGCGAGAGGAACGGCAGTTGTTAACCTTCTCAAGCTCGGTGAGAATGAGAAGATCACCAATATCATCCCGATCGATAATTTCGAGGACGAGAATCTCTACCTCACAGTTGCGACACGCAAGGGTGTTGTTAAGAGAACTGCCGTATCGAAATATACGAATATCAATAAGAACGGCCTCATTGCCACGAGTATCCGTGAAGACGATGCTGTCGTTGCAGTCAGTCTTACGACCGGCGGACAGGAGATTATTCTTGTAACATCGCAGGGCAAGGCGATCAGATTCAATTCTGACGACTGCCGTGAACTTGGACGTAATGCAATGGGCGTACGCGGCATTAAGCTGTCTGAAGGTGACAAGGTTATCGGTATGGAGCCTGTAACAGAGAACGGCGAACTCCTTGTTATCTCTGCCAACGGATACGGCAAGAGAAGCAGCGTTGACGATTATAAGGTGCAGAACAGAGGCGGTAAGGGTCTTATCACGTACAAGGTAAGCGAGAAGACCGGCAATCTCATTGGCGTTACGATCGTAAACAATGAGCATGATCTGCTGATCATAACAGATCAGGGAGTCATCATCAGAGTAGCAGCGACTGAGATCCCGACACTGTCGAGAGCTACTTCAGGTGTAAGACTTATGCGTTCCAAGGATGCGAGGATCGTTGATTTCGCGTTGACTGATCATGAAGTTCCTGAGGATGAGGTTGCTGAAGGTGAGGCTCCTGCAGCAGAAACTGTGGAACCTGAGGTATCTGAAGAATCTGCGGAAGAGCCGAAGGATAACGGCGGAGAAGCTGACAACGGAGAAGAGTAATGAGAATTAAAGCGGGATCGCTCATATTATCAGCGGTATTATCTGTCTGCATCTGTGCCGGCAATGTTGCGGCGACGATCGAGCAGCCTGAGCTCCGCGTACCTCCCTTGGAGAATGTGCACTGCGCATCTTATTGCGTCTACGACAAGACGGCTGGAGAGATAATACTGAGTTCCGATCCTGATAAGCAGATCTATCCGGCATCTCAGACGAAGATAATGACTTGCCAGTTAGGTCTCGACTACCTTGATCTTGATGACTACCTGACAGTCTCGGATAATGCGATGAACAGCATTACGTCGGATTCTTCCGTAATGGGTGTTCAGAGAGGCGAGATAGTACAGGTGTCAGAACTCCTGTACGGATTGATGCTCCCTTCGGGCAACGATGCCGCAAATGTAATAGCTGAGGGCGTTGTCGATGCGATGTTCGAGAAGTACCCTGCGGGAGGTCAGGCAACGGGTCCTGACGGCGTTACTGCACAATATCTGATCGATCAGCTCGGCAAGACCGAGGAGGAGATAAAGAACGGTTATAAGCTGCGTGCATTTGCCTGCCTCATGAATCTCCGCGCTTCGAATATAGGGTGCGCCGGAACACATTTCGTCAATGCCAGCGGCCTTCACGATGACCAGCATTATACAACGGCTCATGACCTCACACTCATGATGGGCAAGGCTTGTGAGAATGAGGACTTCAAGATCCTCATTGCTACGGAGAGCCATGTATTCAAGGCTACAAACAGACATAATGTCGATGCATGGAAATATGTAAAGAATTCGGATTATCTGCTCTTTGATCCGTGGATGGCGGCTCAGACGGGAGAGGGAATAGATTCCCACCTCATCGCGATCATAGGCGGCAAGACCGGTACGACGTCGATGGCGGGCAAGGGACTTACGCTTGCAACAGTTAACCAGAATGGTCACGAGCTGTATGTTTCCGTCTGCGGAATACCGTCTGATTATTATTTCTATACTACAATGTATGCTGCATCGGTTACGGCATACGGCCATCTTGAATGCTGGAATAGAGATCCTCAGGTTGTCCTTCCCGGTACTACAGGGGATTACAGATATGTCAATGCCCCCGCATCACAGCAGCCGCAGTATGACAGCCTTATATTCCCCGGTGATGAACTGGTGAATTATGTTGAGGAGGAACCCGAGGTCACACCGTCACTGACTCCCACGCCGACGCCTGTTCCTGCGCCAAATGTCATTGAGGAGGTCAAGGTGCATCCTCTGGTCCTGTTTGCAAAAGAACAGCCGATCCTTGCCTCGGTATGCGGTATTATAATACTTGCTATAATAATCATTAATATAGTGCTGTTCGTGAGAGTCAACAATCTCAAGAAGGCAAACAGCAAGAGGCGGCCGAAGATGCGCAAGCCCAATGGAGTGATCTGATATATTCTAATGAAATTATTATTTAAAGGCGGCCTGAAGAAGGCCGTTTTTACTGGGCTTTTGGGATGTCAAAAAAAATCTTTAAAAATGTGCGAAAAACCGCTTGACTTTAAGTAAACGACTTGTTAATATATTCAAGCACTTCGCGTGGGGAACCACGCAAAAGAGCGCGGATCTTGAAAATTGAATAGAATGCAAAACTTGAAAATAACGAGCCTAATCAATTCATTGAATTGAGTTTTGAAGTAAGTAATTGAGCCAAATGGCTCTCAAATATTTTTTTGAGAGTTTGATCCTGGCTCAGGATGAACGCTGGCGGCATGCCTAACACATGCAAGTCGAACGGAGCTATTACGGAAGCTTGCTTTTGTTTTAGCTTAGTGGCGGACGGGTGAGTAACGCGTGAGAAACCTGCCCTTCAGTGGGGAATAACACCGAGAAATCGGTGCTAATACCGCATAATGTCACGAGATCGCATGTTCTTGTGACCAAAGGATTTATTCGCTGAAGGATGGTCTCGCGTCCGATTAGTTAGTTGGTGAGGTAACGGCTCACCAAGACCGCGATCGGTAGCCGAACTGAGAGGTTGATCGGCCACATTGGGACTGAGACACGGCCCAGACTCCTACGGGAGGCAGCAGTGGGGAATATTGGGCAATGGGCGAAAGCCTGACCCAGCAATGCCGCGTGAAGGATGAAGGTCCTCCGGATTGTAAACTTCTTTGATTGGGGAAGAATAAATGACCTACCCAAAGAACAAGTCACGGCTAACTACGTGCCAGCAGCCGCGGTAATACGTAGGTGACAAGCGTTATCCGGATTTACTGGGTGTAAAGGGCGTGTAGGCGGCTTTGCAAGTCAGATGTGAAATTCCCGAGCTCAACTTGGGCGCTGCATCTGAAACTGCAGAACTTGAGTGCTGGAGAGGAAAGCGGAATTCCTAGTGTAGCGGTAAAATGCGCAGATATTAGGAGGAACACCGGTGGCGAAGGCGGCTTTCTGGACAGTAACTGACGCTGAGGCGCGAAAGCGTGGGGAGCAAACAGGATTAGATACCCTGGTAGTCCACGCCGTAAACGATGAATACTAGGTGTAGGGGGTATCGACTCCCTCTGTGCCGCAGTTAACACATTAAGTATTCCACCTGGGGAGTACGGCCGCAAGGTTGAAACTCAAAGGAATTGACGGGGGC
>Ga0247611_10006053_pt1 | contig 15664 bp, 13 predicted proteins | sample 177DNAGHGhighgp2_FD_192422 | JGI IMG/M metagenome (GOLD analysis project Ga0247611, IMG submission 192422) | Sheep rumen microbial communities from Palmerston North, Manawatu-Wanganui, New Zealand - 1770 DNA GHGhigh gp2 | ecosystem: Host-associated > Mammals > Digestive system > Stomach > Rumen...
AACGGAGACAGTGTGAGTGCGCTGAACAACAGTCCGCTGCAGACTTACCTGATCCCTACGGATTTCTATGCCCAACTGGCAACAGTCAATGCTCAGATGATCATCCTCGCTTATTTCGTGGCGATCCTTCTATTGAAGATCGTTGCGAGCGTTGCGACGAACGGTGCAGGTGGTGTTGGCGGTATCTTCGCACCTTCGCTTTTCATGGGTTCCATTGTGGGTTTTGTTACGGCACGCATCATGAATATGTGCGGACTGATGGTGCCGGAGTCTAACTTCGCCTTGGTCGGCATGGCAGGTCTGATGTCGGGTGTGATGCATGCGCCGCTGACCGGTATCTTCCTCATTGCCGAACTGACCGGCGGATACCATCTCTTTATGCCGCTGATGATCGTGAGCGTCATCTCCTATCTCACCATCATGCTCTTCGAGCCGCACTCCTTGTACGCGATGCGTCTCGCGCAGAAAGGTGAACTGCTGACTCATAACAAAGATCGTAACGTGCTCACGCTCCTTAAGATGGACAGCGTGCTCGAGACGGATTTCACCACGATCTTCCCCGAGATGACGCTTGGCCAACTCGTTCAGGTCATCTCTACCAGCAAACGCAATATCTTCCCCGTTATTGATAATGACGGGCATCTGAAGGGTATTCTGCTCTTGGATGAAGTACGAAATATCATGTTCCAGCCGCGTCTCTACAAGCGCTTTACCGTCGGGCAATTGATGTCCTTCCCTGCGGCGATCTTGCCCTTCGACATGCCGATGGAGAAAGTGATGGAGACTTTCGAAGATACCGGTGCATGGAACTTACCGGTGGTCGATGCCGACAGACGATACCTGGGTTTTGTCTCCAAATCCAAGATCTTCAATTCCTACCGACATGTTCTTGTCCATTTCTCTGAGGAATAAACGATGGGTAGTATGCTTGCTAAGCATAGCCCTTTTCGTCTCCTGTTCTCCGCGTGCATTGCACGAGGCGCAGGATGTGGTGTCGCGGGCAGATAGCCTGTGGCAACAAGGCGATATGTATCGTGACAGCGTCTCTTTGGCGCAAGCCTACAGCACCTTAGGGAATTGGAAGTGGTTTTATGCCGATGAATACGCGCATAGTTGCTATCATTACGGCAAGCTTCTCCGCGCGCAGGACGATCCCGTTAGCGCCATGCAGGTTTTCATCAATGCTACGCACACTCCCACCCGCGACTACCATATTCTTGGAAGAGTGTATAGTAATATGGGAGATATAGCGCATCTGGCTACTGATTTCCAGTTATCATATGATATGTTTGATAAGTCTGCAAATAATTTTTTGCGTAATGGCGAAAGCTTAAATTATTATTTTGCACTTAGCGAAATGGCTTTTGAGAAAGCAATGCTTGCAGATAAATCAACTGTTTTCGCATTGACAGATAGCATATATCGTAATTGTACAGTGTCTCAACTTCAAACAAAGGTATTGGAGATACAGGCAGAATTATATTTATGCAGCAGGCAGTATGATACCTCTATATATATTGCATCAGAACTATATAGACAAAATGCAGATAATGCACTCGGTATATTAGTGCTGGCTCAATCTTATTCTTTCTTGGAGAATAAAGATTCAGCGACTTATTATGCTAAACTATTACTTCAGAAATCGCATAATTTATCGGATGTCCAAAACGCCTTGTATATTCTAACTAATGATGATGAGAGTAGTTCAAAAGAAGTTATACGTCAAGTGGCATCTGATAGATCAGATATACAAATGAAACTGAAGACTAGACAAGGTTTGTTGTCTCAAGCTGTTCAGATATTAGAACAAGATCTACAGCGAAAACCAGATCTCAAATGGCTATATGCAACCTTGACGACTTTATGTATAGGTAGTGGTGTTGCATTCTTTAATATAAATTCTAAGCGCAAACGACATCGTTTATTATCTCAACAGATACGTGCTTTAGAAGTGCAAACCCAGCAGACTATCGAACAAAAAAAGGCGCAAGTGGAATCTCACTGTGCCATCTTTCTGAATTCAAAGGAGCTCAAGAAGGACTTGTGTTGGAACGATTATGGTAAGATGTGTGATATAGTGAACCAGTACTTCTATTTATTAGCAAAGAAATTGCAATTAGACTATTCTCTTTCTGAAAGAGAGGTTCGTTTATGTGTACTGACATTATTTGATTTCGGGTATGATAAAATGGCAGAATATCTATTTTATGCCCCTAACGGGATAGGAAAATTTAAAACGCGAGTATCCCAAAAATTAGGAACAACAGCCAAAAATCTGCATCAATTTCTCATTGAAATAGCTGTTCGGAATTAAGTATTAGTAAATTGCCCATTGTACTTTTGATCTAATCATTTGTAAATTAGCATTTTAAAGAATTTGAATTGCCAATTGTAAAATTTGGTCAGTTTCGTAAATGGTTGTAATTTTGCAGCGTCAAATCCTCTTTGGTTTTTGACGTTGCTAATTTATTTATATGTTAAACCCTAAATTTCACACAAACATGAAAACAAAATTACTAGTTGTGGCATTAAGCGTCTTGCTCGCTATGCCTTGCGTTCTTCGCGCCGAAGAAGTAGAGATTCAGTTGATGGAAGTTATAATCCAAAGATAAAAAATATGTAAAAAATTTGCGTATATGCAAAAAATGTTGTAATTTTGCAGTTGCAAAATTGATAAATAATTATTGTATAACGATTTTAACCTTCAACGATTATGAAAAGACAATTTTTATTTTTAGCATGCATAATCTTATGCCTTGGAATGATTTCGTGTACAAGCCAGAACAAACCCGGGCCTGCAGCGGGAATGAAAGTGATAAAATTCACAAAGCCGGAATATAAAAACTATATCCTTGCGCACGAAGGGGATGGTGGAATAGTAGCAGCGCGTTTTAATAAATGCGGAGATGTAGAAGGAGTGTCGGGTTGTTCTCCGTATTGGGAGTTGCCGGATAATTGGTTGCTTGTTGATTGGAAGTGGATCACCTTCCCGAATGGCATAAGGCCAACTATATTGATAGGAAAAACGTGGGAGGAATATCCGAAAGAACCGGAAGCAACCATGCCTTTGCCGAGTTGGCCTATGTCGGAACCTCATGATTCGTCCCCGATAAAGACCTACTATTTTGTCACGGCAGAAGCTTTGGCCAAATACATAGGAACAACCTATTCTTACAGGGCAATGCGAGTAATGAGAGGAGAATTGGGCTCTGATAGTACGAGTTTTTGTTACCATGCAGAAGAAGCTGATAGTATCTGGAGTGTTGCTTGGAAGCATCTATCTATCGCGATTCAAAACGGCGATCTCGATAAGATAGCCAAGAAAATGAAATAGGCTCCCGGCGCATCTGCTAACCTTCAGCTACCAATCCCGTATCATACCCATAGTTATAATATACTATGTATATTATCCCGTGATTTTGGAAATAACAAGGTTTTGTAGCACAGAATACAAATAAATTTATATTTTATTGCTACAACCTTGTGTATTTCAAATATTTGTTGTACCTTTGCAGGCAGAAAAAGAAACCAATAAAACTATGAGACACAAGATTTTTGTTATTTTAGGCATGGTGGTGCTCTTCGCTGCATGCGGAGTGAAGAAACCCATGGTAGTGCAGGATGAGAAAGATGAATTTGCATTAAAGGGACAAATAATAGAGAGTAACGCAGATACATTTGAAGCGTCTTCTGTATTAGGATTATTATGGGAGAAGGACACATTGTTTGTCACGCTGAATAACGGTCATCAATTAGGTCAGGCTAAAATTGTATCCGACACCCTTATTCTTCATGAAGCCTCTCGTGATACCACGGACAATGCAACGCGGCATTATGCGATTCATATCCCCATGCAAGAGATGTTTGTTATTAAGTACAACGATTCGTTGACCTATCCCGTTATGCCGACAGCGGTATTATGTGAGTACCCTTTGGATATTAAGGCGGTAGATCAATTGGATACCAAAGTGGTGTTGCCATCAAATCTAAATTTTCCGGATATCCCCGAACAGTTCTTGGCGGGAACGTACCTCTTTGGGCAAGAAGAAAGGATTTGGTCAATCCAGATTACCGACTCTCTTCTTCAAATGGATATATATCCGGACGGCACATGGATACAATACAAGGACAATCAATTACTTAATGCAGGCATAGTCCGCAAAGACAAACGGGTTAATGGGTATGCACTATATAACTATCAAAACAAGGAGATATTACTTATAGACACCATGCCTATTGCCGGGCATATTCACGAGCAACGCTACTCTAAATTCTTGCGTTCTCTACCCTCGGAAGAATTGGCTCTATATAAAGACGAGTATCATAGTATCGATAGTTTAATTACTATGAGCTCATTTGCATTATATCCACTATTGCCATTTCAACTTCCGATGCAAGATAGAGTCATTGTAAAAAGCACGATGAACAAAGCCAATTATAGATGCTATGAGATGATTTATGAAGGATCAATTTACGGATGGAAAAGAAAATTAAATACAACTTCTAAGTAAATATGAAACGATTACTTATTTTAACTCCCTTTTTACTCGGAGCAATTTTTTTAAAAGGAAACACATTTGATTTCTGGCAAGAACGTCATCGAATAGAGATGATTGAGTATCAAAAAACACCAGCAGTACGATTGTCTGTTCTCACAACAAATCCTCTTCCCCATACGATTGTACGAAATCAAGGAGATACTATTGTAGAATTAATAACACCACCTGTTGGCGATCAAGGATCGCAAGGCTCATGCAATGCATGGGCAATGGGCTATGGGTGTGGAAGTATTCATGCATATAGTGCATACCAAGACATGAATTGGGCAAAACGCAGTCCTGCATTTTTATTCAACTTTGATAACAACTGCTTGGATAATTATGTATATGCAAGTCGTGTCGGAATTATAATGCGAGACTATGGAGTTTGTTCATACTATTTAATGCCTTACGATGAAGATGATTGTAGTACCTCGCCTAATAGTTCACAATTATCAGACGCTATATTAAACACAATAGAAGACTACGCTCATTTAAACTCAAATACGAATTTGAATGAGTATAAACAAATTCTACTTTCCGGATATCCTATTGCGGCCGGAACAAGGTATTTACCTGATCTTCAAAGAGTATGTAATAGTACAACTCTACACGGATATTGGGGAAGTATAGTTGATACATGCACCACGCAAGGTGGTCACGCTATGTGTATAGTGGGTTTCAATGACTCTATAGGAGCTCTAAAAGTTCTAAATTCATGGGGAACATCTCAAGGCGACAATGGTTTTGTTTGGGTGAGTTATAACTTGGTACAAAATGGCATCTTCGATCAAACCTATGTGTTTGAGCCTGGAGAAAGCGGCTTTGTCCCGCAGATACAAGGTCCTACTACGCTGACAGACTCTGCTTGGTACTATGTGCGGAATGCGCCAATAAATGGAGCGACAATCACTTGGAGTATAACTAACACCGGTGTTACCGGAACAAAGAAATATCATTTGGTCTCCCCGAATGGAAGAGACTCGATGTATATTGCAGATCGTCCCATTCCGTTAGGACCGATCAATCCGCCTGTCATCGGGACATCAGGAAATGGTGCTAAACCAGGAGGTTATCATAGAGGAAACATTACAGTAACGCTCAATTATGGTTCTAATGACGTACATACCGTTACTAAAACGATTCGCGAGTATATAGGATTTGGCAGTAAAGACGTACCTCAAGAGGACAATGAAGGAGATTACAAAATGGAGTTGTGGAGCACCACCTACGGATTAGTTCGCGTGCAAGACGTTGATAGTGCGGAAGAGCGAATGGATATGAACGGATTACCACAAGGAGTATATGTTCTTATCATCAAACAAAACGGCATTCCTGTATCACAGCAGAAAGTTATGATACCTTAGAGTATGACACTAAAAAACGATTATCCTCAACTCTCATTCGAAAGCCAATGATATTGTATAATATATTTGCACATGTGAAAAAAAAGTTGTAATTTAGCAGAAGCCCACTTTTTATACAAATATATGGGGTATTCATATCCTTATATGTATATAAATGTGTTAGATGATAGTTTGGATAATAGTGCATATATTCCCCAACTTGTAAATTATGCACCTGAAGATGTATGGTTTGATCCATTTGAAGACTGGTATATAATGCTCTCAATCCGGATGTATATACATTGGACGCCTTAGATGCTTCATTGCGACTTCAAGGGATAGATGGGTCAATAATAGAAAATACGTATGAGTCATATAGTAAATGGTATGAATAAGTATGAAGTGGTACGTAGGCAAATGTATATTTTGGCATTTGTCTGCGTATGTCTGTTGTCTTCGTGCAAAAAGGAAGAAACCATTACGGATGTATATTATGTCCGCAATAGTAGTAGTCAGCCTGTTACTTTGGTGTTGGGCTGCAGTATCTTTTGGGATACTTGTTCGGTATATTCTACGGCTACCTATACGCATGTTGAGTATGACTCCCAAGTGGAGATACCTTCCGGAAAAACGATCCGTCTGCATCCGGTAGTTCGCGGATATGACAATCCGAAAACGCATCAATTAAATGCAACATTTATAGGCAATGAGGTCAAACTTATTTGCGCAACGGGAACCTTCACGTGGAATGCTGCCTATAAAAAGCGACCTCCAGGAGGCTATTATTGTATGTTTTCGGACGATACCACATGGAGTTTTTTCAATATCAATAGTTGGAGCACAGCGCAAGATACAAGCTTGCCTTATACCTATTATCGTACTTTTTCTATTACGGATTCAAATTTAGAAAGGAACTAAGCCTTATGAAATACAAATGGTTGTTAATGGTTCTTTTGGGACTATCGTCTTGTTCGTTGATAGAAGAAAATATCAACAATAAGCCCTATACTGGAGCCTATGAATCTTATCAGATAGGGAATAGTTCATCAAGCGAGGTGACATTGCATTTCTATAGTAACGGAGCGCCTAAAAAGGTATATGCGGAAATATATAATCAGGTGAGTCCTGTTTTTGTGACACCTGAAACTGCAGTAAAGCCCAGAGTCGAGTTGTTGAATGCCGATAATGTATCTTTGTTGTCCGGTCAAACAATTTTGTTTTATGAGCTCATACAGACATATGAGCATACTTATGTGGGAGACACCATCCCTCATACTGCAACAAGTCTGCTTCAAAAATATTATTACTATAATTTTATACCATCTAAAAGCTTAATAGGAGATAGTGTTGTTGTTTCCATCAAAAACCAACCGGACTCTGTTGTGCCTATGATGGTTGTAACGGATCTTTGGGACACATGGTACGACGAGAAGAATTTCATCTATTTCCAGTATTGGCATATAACGGATTAACTTGCACTCTCTATTCGGTTCCCGGCGCATCAGCAACCTTCGGCTACCAATCCCGTATCCTACCCATACTTATAATATACTACGTATATTATCCCGTGATTTTGCAAATAACAAGGTTTTGTAGCACAGAATACAAATAAATTTATATTTTATTGCTACCACCTTGTGTATTTCAAATATTTGTTGTACCTTTGCAGCGGATTTGATTATGCTCCATCATGATAAAGCGTCTGTTATATATCCTTTTTATAGGTTTTTCGTGCGCGGGCTATGCGCAGCGCACGTATACCGTGAGCGGATATGTGACCGACGTGGAGTCGGGTGAGCGCCTGATCGGAGCGGCGGTATGGGATACGATAACTCATCAGGGAACGGTGACCAACACCGCCGGTTTTTATACCCTGACCCTTCCCGCGGGCAAGAACAGCGTGCTTGTGGCCAGTTATGTGGGGTATGCCGTGAGTGTGCCTTTTGTGGCAGACGCGGAGCAGTCCCATCATTTTGTGCTGACGAGTAGCACCCACTTGCAGGAAGTGACCGTAACCGGTCATCCATCGATCACGGCGCCGGATAATGTGCAGATGAGTGCGATCGAGGTACCGGTGTCGCAGATCCAGACTATTCCGGCCTTAGCAGGTGAGGTCGATGTGCTCAAAGCGATACAGTTGCTACCCGGTGTGCAAGGCGGTAACGAGGGAAGCGCAGGTGTATATGTACGAGGCGGCGGACCGGACGAAAACCTGATCCTGTTGGATGGAGCACCGCTTTATAACATCAACCACGCCTTGGGTATGTTCTCCGTCTTCAATGCGGATGCCATCAAGAACGTCACGCTCTACAAAGGCAATTTCCCGGCACGCTTCGGTTCCCGACTCAGTTCGGTCATCGATGTGCGGCAGAAAGAAGGCAATAACAGTTTCTGGCACGGAGGTATATCCGTCGGACTCATTGCTTCCAAACTGAACGTGGAGGGTCCGATCTTTACGAAGGCACAGTTGGACAGTCTCAAACAAGGTCATTCGCCGCGAGCCAAGACCACTTTCAATATCTCTGCGCGACGTACCTATTTCGATTTGCTGACCGCACCGCTCATTGCCTATGCCGTGAAACGGAATGCATCGAATCTGTCCCTTATGGCGGGGTATTATTTCTATGATATTAATGCCAAACTAAGTCATACTTTCTCGGATAAGGACCGTTTGAGCGTCAGTGTGTACAACGGAGCGGATGTCGAATATATGCGTTTGCAGCAGACAGAAAACAGCAATAACAAATATAAGATCGACTTCCGTTATTCGTGGGGAAACACCTTGGCCGTTATGAACTGGCAACACCGCATCAATCCGCAGTTGTTCCTCAATACCCAGTTGCATTACAGCGGGTATTACTGCCGAATGAATCAGTCGATGAACCTGCAGAGTAAAGATGCGATCAGTTCCAGTTATTTCGACCAGCATATGAAATACAACAGCATGATCAATGATGTCTCGCTGTCGTCCCAGCTGGAATATACCCCGAATCAGCGGCACCATTTGAATGCCGGGTTGGAGTATATCTTCCATCATTTCCGTCCTTCGGTGCAGAATCAGTTTGCTTTGTCCGCCAATGAGTCTTCACCGGCATTGTTCAAGATGGACACCACCTTAGGCGGTCAGTCATTGTACGGACACGAGGTAGCCGCTTTCATCGAGGACTCATGGACTCCGTGTTCCTGGTTTCGCCTGAACTACGGTGCACGATTCAGCATGTACGGCATCAAGGGTAAGGTCTATCCCTCGGCAGAACCGCGTATCGGAATGCGCTTCTTGCCGCATAAGGATGTAGGTATCAAACTGAGTTACTCCTATATGTCCCAGTATATACATCTGCTGAGTAGCAGTCTGGTTTCTCTGCCGAGTGACCTGTGGGTGCCGGTGACCAAGGACATTCCTCCGATGCGGTCGATGCAAGTGGCAGGAGGTATCAGTTATAACATCCTCAACCAGGTGGAAGTGAGTGTCGAAGGGTACTACAAGCGGAGTCTGAACCTGCTGGAGTACAAAGAAGGGGCGACCTTCATGGGCTACACCGACGTTTGGGAGCAACAGGTTGAAGTGGGAAACGGCTGGAGTTACGGCATCGAGGTTCTGGTACAACGTACCGTAGGCCCGGTGACGGGTTGGATCGGTTATACCTGGAGTCGCGCTATGCGCCAGTTTGACAATATCAACGGCGGTAAACCTTTCCATGCCAAGTACGACCGCGAGCATGATTTCAGTATCACGCTCCAATATCAGATCACACCTCGTATCGATATCGCCGCGACCTGGGTGTATGCCACAGGCGCACGCGGGACCCTGGTCACACAGGTCTATTACAGTTATACTGCCAACGAATGGATCAAGTACTTCAACGAACGGAACGGCTATAAGATGCCCGATTATCACCGACTTGATCTGGCTGCAAATTTTCACTTCCCGTCCAAACGATCTATCAAAGGGAAAGGCGATAACGATGACGGCGATTATGGTAAAGGAGGATGGCTTAAGAATGCCGAACATATACTCAACATCAGTGTCTATAACGCATATTGCCACATGAATCCAATGTTCGTGGAGGAGGATATCTTCAGTGGGAAACTGTACCAAATAAGTATCTTCCCTATTTTACCGAGTATCAGTTATATCTTCAAATTCTAAACGATGCGACGCACTCTTCTACATAGTTGGTTAATGCTCATCCTGATCACGCTCTCGGGATGTGAGGATATGTTTATCCGTGAGATCAATCTCGAAGCGGAGAAAGAGCAGGAGATGTTAGTCCTTTCCTGTCCCTTGTCTCTCGGTAATACCCCGAGGGTGCTGGTGTTCCATTCGTTCTTTTTCGGCCATCAACCTACCGGAACGAGCAAAGGGGAAGTGACCGATGCCTCGGTCAGCATGCGCATCAATCATGGGGAATGGATGCGGTTACAGAATACGAACACCAATTCGAATGTATATAACAAACTGAACGATTCTACCTATGCCCCTCATATAGAGGCATTGGATACGGTGGAAGTGATGGTGTCGCATCCCGATTATCCGTCAGTGGCTACGCGGGAGATCATGCCCGCTTATGTGAAGGGACGTGTGGTGTCATGGGCTATGCAACCGAATTTCTGGATGGACATCACGCTGGAACTCGAACCGTACCAGGGCAATGCCGATGATGTACTGGCATTCGCTTTTACAGAGGGATTGTTCGTGCTCTCTAGAGCATCCATTGCGAACGATGCGGGGATTCAAGACAGTATACCGGTAAACGGAATCTATTCAACGGATGCTATTTTTGCAGAATCGCTGAATCTAAGCGTTGCCGGCTATTACGGTGCTCCGAGTAACCAGCCGCTCTTCTTCCCGGCATCCGAACTGCAACAGACACGGCAGATCCATCTGATGGTGGACGGTCAGTGGGAAGGAATGAACAAGAAGTACTATACCAAAGCAGAACCGGCGGGTTTCTATTTGGAGATGCGTGCCTATACACGTTCCGGATACCTGACGGTTCAATCCGATCGCTTATTGGGCGGAGCACCTTATCTGGCGCCTCCAAGCGGCTTGGAAGCCTCTGAGGGAAACGTGATTCAGCAACTCATCGCTGCGATCAAAGAGGCTCTTGGTCAGCAAGAACCTGCGCGTGCATATACGAATGTGGAAGGGGGCTTAGGTCAGATGACCGGAGTGAGTCGAAGAGCCTTCGTGTTCGGTGGTGTGAAACCGGCGGTGCCGGTCTATTAAGCCAGCTCTTTGGCGATACCTTCTATCTCTTCTTTGCATTGTTTGAGCAGCGCCGTAGCCTCTCCGGCTAAGCGTTTGTACGCATCCATGCTGATGGCGTCAGCTTGCTCCAACTGTTGAATGATAGCCTCTGCTTTCTGTATCTTCTCGTCGTAACTCATTTTCCTTTTCCTTTCAGAATGACACCGATGGTGAAGAAGAGAATCTTCATATCCAGTAGCAAGGACATGTTCTCTATATAGACCACATCGCAGTTGAGTCGTTCAATCATTTTCTCCATCGTATCGGTGTAGCCGACGCGGATAGGTCCCCAACTGGTCAGTCCCGGACGTACTTTATACAACAGACAATAGTACGGAGCCTCTTTCATGATCTGCTCAATGAAATACGGCCGTTCGGGTCTCGGTCCTACGACAGACATCTCTCCGAGGAAGATGTTCCATAACTGGGGCAGTTCGTCCAAACGGTATTTGCGCAGCCAATGACCGATCTTCGTGATACGCGGGTCGTTGTCCTGCGTGATCTTCGGACCATCCTCTTCCGCATGGTCAATCATCGTACGGAACTTGTATATACGGAACGGTATACCGTACAAGCCGATTCGTTCCTGACTGTAGATCACCGGTCCGCGGGACGAGCACTTAACCTGAATGGCGATTATCGCCAGCAACGGAGATGTCAGGATAAGTCCCATGGAAGAAGCAAAGACATCAAACGCACGCTTGATGCATAACTCGGCATCGGTCATGTGGTGCTCCGTGATGCGGATTAGAGAAGGACGGTCGATATGCGCGATGCGGGCCGCACCGGTAAGCATATCATACACGCGCGGTACCATACTGATATCGCACGAGAGCGGGTATAGGCGCGCAACGAGGGTGTACAGATCGCGATCTGTGAAACCTTCTGGTAAGTCAATAATCACTTCGTCTTGTTCGCCGGGTACCAACAAATCCGCTTCTTCCATCGAGTGAACCACTTTCGTGCGTAAGATACCTCGGTTGCGGGAAAGTAAGGTGATGGCCAGACGCGGGACATAACTGATGGTAAACTGCAGGCCGAAGAGGACAACTAACGAAACCAAATAGCGGTTGTATGACTCCACCTGATCATCAATGATGATGATAAAGAAGAATAGCAACGAGATGACAGCCGCCGAAGTGAACGTGCGGAGAAATTCTCGCCATAAGGGTTTCTGGAAGGGCCTTAGATAATAGCCGGACAGGTAATAAATCAGCAGACAAACGAGCGGATAAACGATGAGAGGAGGCCAGAAACTGAAGGCCGGAACAAACACATCGTTCAACTGCTCTACGCGACCGTCATATACGATCCATCGAAACCCCAAAAAGCATATCCAAACGATCTCACTGCTGATGAGATCGGCTATGAGATACCATAATTGTTGTTTTCGACGAAGTGTCATGCTCGTATAATCGTAAATTCGCCGTGAAGGCCTAATTTGATAATCGTACTGGGTTCGTGGGGTGTCTCATCTTCTCTGCGAAACCGGCAGACATAATCCACACCGTTCAAAATCTCCTGTTCTATCTCATGGAAGAAATGAGCCGACGGGTGTCCGCTGATGTTCGCTGAAGTGGATACGATCGGATGTCTCAACTGCTCGCAGAGCGCTTTACTGAAGGGCTCATTCGTGATTCGGATACCTACCGATCCGTCTTCAGCCACCAGGTTTTGAGCCATATTCCGTGCTCCGGGATAAATGAGCGTCAGCGGCTTTGTCTCTTCGGTATTCTGAACAGCATCCAATAACTGCCACGCTGTCTCCGGGATCTCCTGAATGTAGTAGTTCAGTTTTGCCGGCGAATCGAGAAGGACAAGCATAGACTTGGTATCTTCGCGCTGCTTGAGGGCGTATATCTTTTTGACCGTTTCGGCGTTCGTTGCATCGCATCCGATACCCCAGATCGTATCCGTCGGGTATAAGATGATTCCGCCTGCCCGTAACACGCGCAATGCTTCCTGCAAATCGTCCTTATCGTAACGCATTTCTCCCATTTTGGACTGCAAAGGTACAGCTTTTTATTGAAATTGACAAACAAAATGGCTAATTTTAAGAAATTTTCTTAAAAAAAACGTTTAACATTTGCACAATTGCAAAAAAAGTAGTAATTTTGTAGCCGGTTTAATTCGCTTGCGATAAGACTCGCGCGACTCGCTGCCCTGCAGCTCGATGAGCGCAGCCGTCTTTCGCTACGCTTTCCCCCAGGATTGCGAATCCTCGGGGACCCCAAAAAGCCAAAACAAAATTAATAAAAATATTTAATAAAATGAAAGAATTAGATCTTACCAAGTATGGTATTAAGGGAGCGACAGTGATCGCCCACAACCCGTCCTACGAGTATCTGTTCGCAGAGGAGACCAAGCCGGAGTTGACCGGTTATGCAAAAGGTCAGAACACCGAGCTGAACGCCGTAAACGTAATGACCGGTATCTACACCGGCCGTTCGCCGAAAGACAAATACATCGTGATGGATGCTAACTCGAAGGACACCGTATGGTGGACCACCGAGGGTTACAAGAACGATAACCACCCGATGTCTGAGGACGTTTGGGCAAAGGTAAAAGAACTCGCAATCAAGGAGCTGAGCGGCAAGAACCTGTACGTAGTTGACGCATTCTGCGGAGCAAACAAAGACACCCGCATGGCTGTTCGTTTCATCGTAGAGGTAGCATGGCAGGCTCACTTTGTTAAGAACATGTTCATCCAGCCGAGCGAGGAAGAGTTGGCTAACTTCGAGCCGGACTTTGTGATCTACAACGCATCGTTGGCAAAGGTTGAGAACTACAAAGAGCTGGGTCTGAACAGCGAGACTTGTGTTGCCTTCAACACCACGAGCCGCGAGCAGGTTATCCTGAACACCTGGTACGGCGGTGAGATGAAGAAAGGTATGTTCTCGATGATGAACTACTACCTGCCGCTGAAGGGTATCGCTTCGATGCACTGCTCGGCTAACACCGATATGCAAGGCAAGAACACCGCTATCTTCTTCGGTCTGTCCGGTACCGGTAAGACCACTTTGAGTACCGATCCGAAACGTCTGCTTATCGGTGACGACGAGCACGGATGGGACGATCAAGGTGTGTTCAACTTCGAGGGTGGTTGCTACGCAAAGGTTATCAACCTTGACAAAGAGAGTGAGCCGGACATCTACGCAGCTATCCGTCGTAACGCCCTCCTCGAGAACGTAACTGTTGACGAGAACGGCAAGATCGATTTCGCAGACAAGAGCGTAACGGAGAACACCCGTGTAAGTTACCCGATCAATCATATCGAGAAGATCGTTAAGCCGATCAGTGCAGGTCCGGCAGCAAAGAACGTGATCTTCCTGAGTGCGGATGCTTTCGGTGTATTGCCTCCTGTATCGATCCTGACTCCGGAGCAGACGAAGTACTACTTCCTGAGCGGTTTCACCGCTAAGTTGGCAGGAACCGAGCGTGGTATCACCGAGCCGACTCCGACCTTCTCCGCTTGCTTCGGACAGGCCTTCTTGGAGTTGCACCCGACCAAATATGCAGAGGAGCTCGTTAAGAAGATGGAGAAATCCGGTGCGAAAGCATACCTCGTTAACACCGGTTGGAACGGTACCGGCAAGCGTATCTCGATCCGCGACACCCGTGGTATCATTGACGCTATCCTCGGTGGTGACATCCTCACTGCTCCGACGAAGAAGATCCCGTACTTCAATTTTGAGGTTCCGACTGCTCTTCCGGGCGTTGATCCTGCTATCCTCGATCCGCGTGACACCTATGCTGACGCTGCTCAGTGGGAGGAGAAAGCGAAAGACCTGGCTGCCCGCTTCATCAAGAACTTCGACAAATATACGTCGAACGAGGCAGGTAAGGCACTCGTTGCTGCAGGTCCGCAACTCTAATTGAGCGGAAAAAGTGCATGAAAAGGTGCAGAAATGTACCTAAAAAGCATAAAAAATGCGAAAAAGTGGCATATGCGTTTGCATATGTCATTTTTTTTTTGTAATTTTGCACGCTTTTTGTGCAGCGTGCACGAGCGAACGTACTTGCGCACGTACATACAATGCATATTTATAATAAAAATTAAATATCAAAAACAATTATGCAAAACAAAGGACTTGTTAGAATTTTGGCGGTGTGCCTTGCGTTGGTATGCGCCTTCTATCTGTCGTTTTCGCTGGTAACGAGTCATTATGACAAAGCGGCTAAAGAGTACGCAGCCGGCGATGCAGTGAAAGAGTATCAGTATCTGGACTCTATTGCTGCGAAAAAAGTTTGGTTCGGTTACACGCTCAAAGAGTGCCGTGAGAAAGAGATCAATCTGGGTCTGGACCTCAAGGGTGGTATGAACGTGACCATGGAGGTGTCGGTTCCCGATATTCTCGATGCGCTCAGCGGTCATAACGAGACCCCGAACTACAAAGAAGCTTTGGCGTTGGCTAAGCAGAAACAGAAATCCAGTGGTGCAGATTTCGTAACGCTCTTCATTGAGTCGTATCGCGAAGTGGACCCGAATGGTCAGTTGGCATCTATCTTCTCAACCTTCGAGTTGAAAG
>Ga0247611_10006054_pt1 | contig 15662 bp, 15 predicted proteins | sample 177DNAGHGhighgp2_FD_192422 | JGI IMG/M metagenome (GOLD analysis project Ga0247611, IMG submission 192422) | Sheep rumen microbial communities from Palmerston North, Manawatu-Wanganui, New Zealand - 1770 DNA GHGhigh gp2 | ecosystem: Host-associated > Mammals > Digestive system > Stomach > Rumen...
TGTGCTGGATTTTCTTTGTTGTTCTTGAATGGTTTCCTACGATCCCTATGAAACGGATCTTCTTCAATTTCTTCAACGATGGATTCTCGCAAAGGTATTTCAATCCAGAATATATGAGCGACTGTGCCTTCAACGTAGCTTCAAGAGGGGACAACTGGTTAGTTTGTTCAAGCTCCGAGTGTATGTAACCACTGATTGTATCACCCAAAGAAGCGAAGATCAGTTCATTTACATCATCTTGTGCCAAGCAAGCGGCTAAATTCCTGAAATATATCTCTATCCTTTGCTCCGCTATCTCTATATTATACTCGTTAAGGAAATTTACAGATTCTGGTTTGACAACCTCTTCTATATGGGCATCACTGAAAAGGGCAACAGCATATCTATGACCCTTCTTTGTCGAAATAGGTCCAAAGTTATAAATCTGGAACGGTTGAGACTTAACTTCCTTAGTTTTCAGAAATTCCTGATATTCCGCTTCATCTTCTCTCGGCTTTTCGACAGTAATGACTTTTACATCCTTACCGTTTTCTTCATTAACGCTTCCTTTGTTAGCAGGAGAAACAATTCTCGAAAAAAGTTCATAAACTATATCTTCATGAACAAAATATCCTTTAGAGTTAATCGACTTCCTTATCTTGTCCCTGTTTACTCCTATAACCTTCGACAGTTTTCGGATACTTTCATATACGTTTCCATTACTGTCGATAATCTTGTTAGGAACGCTTGTAACTACATTAGCCATTTATTTTTTCTTCACTTTCTTTTTCTTTTTACCATAAACCTGAGCATAGACATCCAATTCCTTTTTCCTATTCTGATGAAGTTCTAACTCATAGTTTGTCTTCAGCCCATACATTAGGTTAAACCATTCAAACTCTCTTTCTACCGTGCTTCTTTTCCAGTCTGTTTTTAGAGCATATTCTTTCCAATGCTCGAAGAAATAAACCTTCCAAGAAAGAAACTCGTCGAAATCGTTGAAGCAATATCTCTGAAACCAATTGTTTCTGTATTCGATATTTGGATCGATCTTGGATTTGTCGTCTGGCCATTCAGGTAATGACATTAAATAGTCATAATCAATCCCGAACTTTTTAAGTTCAAAATTGATGACATCTTTTGTAAACTGATTCCCTGTAATTTTCTTTGTATACGCCATTTACAAAATGGTTCGTTTTAACTATCGCCGTAAACTTCCTTATGTTCCAATTTTTATTCATTTAGATAAAAACTGTTTATGAACCTCAACACCCTTCAAGCAATAAAGATTGTTGAATTTCATCGGTCGGAACAGCCGACCACTATTGGCTATCAGTCTCGCGACGGAATCGCCAACTACTTTTCTCATTATGTTTAAAGCACCGTTGACATCGGCGTTTATGGCCTTGCCGACAGAACTTTGAAACAATCCTCTTTTAACCCTCTTTCCAAGATAATCGCTGTGACGACATATAGGCTCCATAGCCAAAGCGTCGCACTTGCTCGTGTAGCTCTCCTCATTTTCCACAAACGTTATCCCTACCATCTCGCACTTGTACCTCAGAAACGATATGATCTTGTCGAACGGGACCATGACGAAATTCTGGTTGTTCACCTTACCAATGCCGATGGAGTCTTTCCATCCACTGTTATGACCAATAATAAGGTTCCCGACATTGTTTTCGACAAGCATGTTCACTATGTGCCTGCTCACTTTGTGCATGATATCATCCATCTGCCTTTCTCTTTTATCCCATATCCTTAATATCTGTTTTGTTGATTTCTTGTTATTATTTGTTTGTGCCAATCCTTTCAGTCTTGCAATCTCCTTGTTGAAGTGCCTGTTCTTGGACTTAATCTGTCTTCCAGAATAGATTACTGGTTCAGAGAAATCCGTCACCATAGTGACAAGATTATTCATACCGAGATCTATTGATGCAAACCTCTTGTAATCCAGATCAGTATTACATTGTTCTTCATTTTCATATACGATTTCTATCTCAGTGTATCCGTTCTTTGGATTCACCCTTATCTGCTGGAACCTAGATATTACATCCTTGTATTCTTCCCATTGGGGAATTTTAATTGATATATTTTTTGAAAGAACTATTTTTCCATCCCTAATAGATGAACACTGGTTTGTATAGATTAATTGGTTGTATCCGTTTTTCTTCTTGTATGAGGGAAGCTTAGGCATACCATTGTATTTCTCCTTGTTTATAGAGTAATCCTTTATTGCCTTGATATAGTTTTTGATATTCTTGTCAAGCTGTCTTAGGCATTGCTGTGAAACTTGGATTTTAAGTTTCCTGTAGTTGATTTCACCTTCAATGTTTACGGTGTCCTTGAGAACCTTCTCAAGTTCTGAATAGAAAGTGAACCTGTTCTCGTTCTTCAGATTAGTTTTGATCAAATAGAGAGCTTGGTTGTACAGATCCTTGCTTATCCTGCAAAGCCTGAACAACTCGTCGTTGTGCTCACTGTTATTGAACTTATAGACCAATCTCATTAGACAAGTCCTCCTCTATTATTGCCATCTTCCTTTTCCTTCTCTGGGAATACATTCTCATTGCAAAACAATGAATGAGGGAAATGATATCAGAGAAAATCTCTTTTTCGTCATATTCACTGTTCTGTGTCTCATTGACAACAACAAGCTTGCAGTTGAAGTTATTAAACAACTCTTTCCACATATCAAATGATACACGAGTAAGCCTGTCCTTGTCCTTGATGAACACGCACTTTATCCTTCTTTCTATGATTTCATTCAACATATCGTTAAACGATTTCCTGTCATAGTTCAGTCCGCTTGCAACATCCGAATAGACTTTGTCAACCGAATAGCCGTTCTTGTTTGCAAACTCTGTTATGGTTGAAATCTGGTTCTCAAGATCCTTCTTCTGCTTCGGTGTCGACACCCTTGCATAAACGACACATTTTCTCTCTGTCGATATCCTTGCCAAAGACAATACGGAATCCTCGTCATAGTCATACAATCCATTAGGAAGCAAGGTTACTTTCAACCTTCCTTCCTTGACATATTTCGACAACGTCGGTCTTGTCACCTTTAATATTTTTAATGCATCTTTGGCCTTCATGTGTTGTTGTATCTTTTTTCTATTTATTTATCAATCTATTTTTGATAAAATTTATCGGATTTTTGTATCATACTGCTCATATTTTGAAGCTATTTCGTGTAAACGGTGGGCAAAATCGTTGTTATCTGTATATATACCACGCGATCTTGCATATTCCTCAATCACATCCTCCAATGTCTTTTTCTTGTATACGTTATTATCAACGAAATCCTTTACAGGATGAGATTTTGAAATTTCAGAGATTCCGTACCCTAAAGCGCAAAGCGCAACATCTTTTAATAAGCTTCCCATGATTTTATTTTTATAAACGATGCAAATTTACGGATTTTTGAACAAACAAAAAAGAAATTGTTTAATTTTTTTCTTCTTTTGGCTTCTTAAACCAAATAAACCCAGAAACAACGATCAAACAAAATAACCATAGAATAGATGCTATTACTCCAATAGCATATCCCAATGATTTCTTCTCTATAGCAGATCTCTTGACAACAACGATAAAAGTCACAAACATAACAATTGTGACTATCAGATATAATATCAAAGCTCCAGCGAAACTCATTACAAAAACTTCTTTTTCTTAATTATATCAGAAAAACACGAAACTCATTAAATAATTGATAAATAGCCAAAAGGTTTATAAACTCAAGGTTATTGAATAAGAAAATGACATTCTATCCAAATAAACGCAGCGGAAGATGGTATTGCACAAGACACCAAGATCACTATACGGATCTAGGTTTCAACTATCATGGGCGCATATATGAAAAGACATTGAGCCCTGTCATATTTCAAAACAAAAGGAACAAGGCTATACTTTCTAAGATAGAGCCAATGATTGAATACGCTATTAATGCCGTTAAACAGATCAAACTCCAATTCATATTTTCCCTAGATAAAAACGATACAAGGATCAACTGATGGGTACATTCAATTATAGCAATTTTAGGTATTTTGACAAAAATGGGCACGAGCTTATAATTAAGCCTGTACCTAAAGCAAAAATAACAATACCGAACAATAATATACAAGATTTTTATGGAGAATATGCGTTTGTTGTTGGATCTCCATCAAACACATACGAACATCTAAACTCCTCAACTGTTTGTATAAAAACAGGAGAGCGTTTTAATATCCAAGATCCATCATCAGCTTTAGACACAATTGTCACAATAGAAAAGAACGGAAAAACATATACACAAAACATAGAACTTACCAATACACAATATATGCAAATGTATGTATTGAAAGAATATCAAAGTAGTCTTGGCATTGAAAACTATCCTGTTCCAAATTACAATAATTTAACAGAGTACGAAAAAAAACAGTTCGAAAAATACTTTTTTTATCTAGTAGATTTTTTCCCAACATATACATTCGAATCAAAGATCTTATTCGATAAAATCTCCACAGGTCTAATAGAAACACAAACAATATATGTTCTTGTAGAAAACGAAAATGATTTAGATCAAAACGGTGTCCCAAAAATAACAACATTAAAAGAATATGCAGCAACAGACGCCGATGCTTCTGCTTATATAAACAGGTTCAAGCTGTTCTTCTTTATCGATTGTAGAGAACAAAAGGATTTTCGCATGATCCATGTAAAATACGATGAGATGGAATGGTCAGACAGATCTATACTTGATTTTAACAAAGAGTATGAAGACGGAAGCAACGATAATGGATATTCTGTAAACGTTGGGTTTTCTGGGGAAAATGATGGAGTATATGAGCAAAAATTGTATGTCTGTCTTTTAGATTCGTCAACAGCCAGCGAAAACTATCCAGGGGACGTGTACCCTATCGGAGAAATCTTGATGTCAGCAGAAACCGAGGGAGAGGATGAAAGATACAGGGCAATCTTTAGCAACTTCGGTATACCAGATCCAAAAGAGTACGATAACATTTTTAACGAAACCGATATCAGTGAAGATCTTCCAGACTTCGAAAGCATCAATAGACACTCAAAAAAGATGTTTCTTGAATATGATAAGATTTTCCCTTATGTCGGTAGCTACAAAGCTCTTATAAATGCTGTAAAACTATTAGGTTATGAAGATGAAATATTCTTCAAAGAGTGGTATAAGGAAATAGGAAATTCCGCTATGGAAGATAGTGGATACACAACATATGAAATAACATATGGATCCAAATTAAACACAAACATTCTTAAAAACACATGCATTTCCGAAAGAATCCAGCTAAGGAAATTAAACTGGCTCAGCATGTTATACAGAATGAGCGAGGAGATTGATGATTTTGAGGATTTATATGGATTTCCACAGGTTATAACCAACTATAGAAATTTCAACATTGACAAACTAATTAAATTGTTCGGTTTGAAAAAATGGTTGGAAAAGTATGTCATAGGAGTAAATTGCCATATTATAGACATTGGAGGAGAAGGTCTGGTTTTCGAAAGATATAATCTCCAAAAATTTGGAGCATACCAGAAAGTTATAGATTTTACAAAAGAAGGAACAGTATCGCCAATCATTAAAAATTTGGTTGAACCGATGCACGATGGATCGGCAAACATACATGTTGAACTTTATCCATGTGGGGAATCTTTAACCATAGAGGATTATGAATACACAACATTCGCTGATATGTGCGAAGGTTACTTTAATGAAAGCGGTGTTTTCTGTGAATTTAATGAATCAGTAAAAGATAGCAGTTTATATAGATACTATAGCAGAACCTTTGAGTTTAATAATAATATAGAATCAATCACGATAAGGGCGAAAGGAACACACAAATCATATATGTATAACGCAGATGATCCTAGTTATGACATATATGATGGATTTTCTTCTGTGCTCATTGACAACAACGAGATTATGTTTGACGAAACACATGATTTCGGAAGGGCACTTAATTCCCCATTTAAAATATTACCTTTTATTGAAATAGAAAACGGAATAATAAAAAGGTATAAAAATGATAGCGATAACAGCGGAAATAACCAATATTATGCAAATATATACCCAGATACATCAAATGGATTACAATATTACAGAATCGATATATTAAAAGATAATGGAAATTCTGTTCAAAAAACATATTGGTTAAATGAAATTCCCACACTTTTACCTCCACACCCACAAGGAGGAAAAGGTGCTATAAACACAATAACGCCACCGTCAAAAGCACTTGGACTGGATTCAAGTGTTATATCAATGAGAAGAAACACAGATCCTTACGAAATAACTCTGGAAAGTAATACCACAGCAACATATTATGATCAACCGTGGTATATGACAAAAGGATTGAGATTTTGTGTAGATAATATACACGGAATGCCTTGTTTCAAAATTATAGGATACGAAGAAAAACAGATAATGTTGGAAGGTAACAGGAAAAATCATTTCCCCAGACTAAGAACATCATTATCGGAACCAGACCAATATGAATATTTCATCGAGATAATCAATGGAAGAATGATTTTTCCAGACACGGAGAGAGATTTTGTTTCTGTAATTAATTTTGAATATGATCCAGAAACAAGAAAAAGGAAGATATATGTAACAACATATAAAGATACATATCATTCATCTATATACACATATATAAACAGAGACATTTCGAACGAAGAAAATTTAAACGATGATTATTCCGTTGTCAAAACTTTTGTGTTTGGTATAGAATATAAAAATTTTATAGAACGTTATGATCTAAATCCAGAACTAGCTATTCTATTTAATAACATAAAGAAAATAAATGTTATTCATGCTGGAGATTACGAAATAAGCGCTATAATATACAACAAAGACAACTGTATATTCTCTAAAAAAGCGGAAGGGATATGTAAAGTAAAAACACCTTCTGCTGATCTTATCATATTAACGGCAGATTCAAGTTCAAATAATGCATACAACATTTATGATCAACTTGCAACATATGAACAGTTGACAACTGTATTCAAAGGAATGGAATCACAAAATGAATGTATTTTCGGATATGAACCTAAACTGCAAATTAACGCAATCAACGATCTTAATGTTACATACGAAGGTATCCAGAAAAACACAGATGGAACAAACGATTTCGGAACATTACATGTATTAAGCAAGAAAGATTTCTCTATTGCAACAATATCATCTATGAGTGATAGATTTGATATGCCTTGCTATACAGAAAACGTCGAATATGTGAGAAATATTGGGTTTGTCTTAATTAGAAGAACAACACACAACTCGCATTTGTTTTGTGATTCCAGCACAGAGGTATCTAATATACTTTCGTATATGGGTATTCAAAGCAGAACTGTCATAGAAATATTAAATGAACTAACCCAAGACAGATATGAAATTTCTGGGACAATGATGGATGTCACGTTATTTGTTTATAACACTCTTTGTGAATATCCAATATATTCTACCCCAGGTGTCATGATGCCAATAAACAATTCCCAATACGACGAATACAGATTTATGCCTCTATTCCAAATAGATGCATATGATATTATAGAAAATTTCATAGGACAGCCAAATATATCATTTTATGTAATACCAACATGGACCATTCCTACATCATTCGGATATCTTTCATCCGAAACTAACACGGTTGGATTTAATACAATATTTTATCCTTTCACCAAATATTTAAAAAACGAGTCAATGGGGATGGTTCATTTCATGGGACAAACAATGATCGCGGCTGGACTCAATTACTTTGGACACGGTTCATATAGAATCATAGACACACTGATAAAATCACCTACAGTCGGAAGATTATTATTGTATGCAAGTGTAAATCCAGATCCTAACCAACCTATAGTTGAACAAAGAACTTTTGATGGATCAACATGGTTTTCATCCAACAGTCTAGATTTTATGGAATATAGAGTCGATGTCTCGTCTGGTTTAAGTGATAATATGGAAGGATATTTTGAAATGGTTGACAATTCCGAGACAAAAAAGGCAGGATGGTTCATAGATCCTCAATATTCTATTTCGCTTAGAGATTTCGATACAATGTATGCTATGCAAATATGGGATTGGGATTCTTCCGTATATAGAACAGCAAATGATATAGAAACAAAATATACATACGATGTCCCTGTTGCGACGAATCCACCGTTCGTTAGCCTCATAGCGAAAATAAATGATGATTCATATAACTTTTCTTTGGAATACCTACAAACGAGTAAAAAATATGCCATAGAGTGGAGAGTCTATAAAAGAATAGAAGGGATGAATAGAAGGCTTATAATCAAATGCCGAAATCTTGTCATGCATTTAAAATTAATAGAGGTCGGAACATATGACGTCGAATATGACTTTTATGACAGGAATGGTAATAAATACACAAAGAAAATGTATAATGCGATAACATATCTTGGCGGCGAATATCAAAATCCAGATCTATCGCTTCCATACACATTTGAATGGAGAAACCATGTATGTGTTACACAAAGACTCCGTTATAAATTTAACTGGACAAACCACGTATGCTCAAAGAAAGACATATATTCTGACACATATTGGGAAAATATATATTAAACAACTATAAATGACACAAGCAGAGACCAATACAGGATTTGCAAGAATGAAAACCTTAAACATACAAAGAGGTTCAAATTCCAGTTCCTATAATATAACGAATCAATTCACATACAATGGAAACACATATGCGGCACTTACTGACACAGAATTTGCGCAACTAAACCAACAACAGTACAGAGACAGACTTTTGTCTTTTGTGATGTATGTTTATGGATTAAACGATGGTTTACAGGAAGATTGCCCAGATCTTACACAAGGATCAGAAATATACAACGTTACATTATGCCCAATAACACAATTGGGACCAGAATACGAATGGTCAAGCATACAATAAAATAAAAAGCAGGAACAATGCCAACTCCAGTTAGATTCGCATACGGAACATACCAAGACTATAAAACAATACAACCAGAAGAAGGTGTACTGTATTTTATTACAGATCGTGGATTAATATTTAGGCAGAACGATATAGTCACCCAAAACATAGAAGTTGAATCGTTCACAGATTCTTCTGGGTATGAATGTTTCAGGTTCACTGATAACACAGGATGGACAAATCCGATCATATACGAAATATATTCTATTCCAGCAATTCAAAGTATAATCCAAGACTATACACCAGAATATACACCAGATCCAGACATGATGAGATATAAGGGTGTTATTCCATCTGGACAAGACGTCCCGACAAACAGCTACAAAAAGGGGGATGTCTATCGTGTAGAAGCAGAAGGGCTATATGCTAACCAAAGATGTGACGCTAATGATTTTGTCCTCGCGGTGAGAAACGGGCCAACATCTGGATCAATGCCAATACAAACCGATTGGACCGTAATACAAGGAAACATAATAGGAGCCGTAACTGTTCCAAGATACGATTATGAATTGGATTCGAGCGCGGTTATCGTCGGAAATGGATTAAGAACAGTAAGAAAAGTAGATCATCCTACAAAACCAGATCATTTCCTTGGTCTTGATTCCAGTTTAAACCCAACATGGAGACCAATATCTTCTATTATACCAATACCTTTAGGAGTTCCAGTCGGCGGAACAGGAAAAACAAGTTTCGCCGATGGTTCTGCATTGATCGGAAACGGAGCAAACCCAATTCAAACAAAGAGAATACTGACAGACACCATTGTTGGGTTCCAAGATTCGAGCGCATTAGCTACGACAGAGGCAATCTGGAAAGGTATCCAGTCATTATCAAATTTCATAGACTCAAGTTGTTGGTCAATAGGGGATGATTCAAGTGCTATGAACGGATGGGAAATAGAACTAATGGGAAACGACAATTCTGTAAAACACTATTTTAGGAATGTATATCTTGGGGATTTGGTTTTAAACAGAAAACTAGATATTAATTTATATCTTACAATAGAAAACACATTACCTAAAGGATATCCTGTGGAAATAAGGGTTGAATTTAGTGGAAATTCAACAATGAACCCATTAAGCACACAAATACAAGTTCAACCGATGGAAACTTCTAATGTAAGTTTGTGTGGAATAATGATTCCTCAAGCATTAAACCAAAACGATTATATAAACATTTCTTTATTTACATCACAAGATGCTGTATTAATAATTAGGCAAACAACGCCTCAATCTAATGCCTTTATAAACGCAAGTGTATTAACGGTTAGAAGCTATAATTGATAAAAAATAATTTCAGCAATAAAATATATTTTTAACACAAAGCCGAAAAATTAATCTTTCGGCTTTGTGTTTTCATTATTATCGATATCACCAACAGGATCACTTTCTGTCATGACATAAGCATAATATCCCTGTGACATCATTGCCCATCTGTCTTTCAAATCTTCTATCTTCTGGGTCTCCGCTTTGTATTCATCAACAAGCTCGTGCAATCTTTCATATATAGGAAGATACTCGTCCCAAATTTCTGCCATATGTTTTGCGGATTCATACCCAAATCCAGCATAATTCTCAAAAAGAATAAAAGCATATTGAACTGGAGAATACTCAAGTGAAAGTTCTTTTGGATTATTTTCATCAAAATTCTTGATGAACTCATTCAAAAGATCAGAAAAGTTCAACACACCAACAAACATCCTTTGTGTCCAGAAAGAATTGTCGTTGAATTCTTTCATGAACTTTGCGACCCTTAATGCATTGTCCTTATCTGCAATCACATAATCCTTCCTTTCTTTCAAAGCGTTTGCTGCAGCTTCAAAATCAGCCTTTGCCTGATTGATGTCGTCTTCTGTAGGTGTCTTATCTGGATCGATCCATAACTTGCCCATGTTGTTCACGTTAAACTCGGAAATCACTTTACGGCGTTCAGCTTCTTTCTGTGCAGCAATTTGCACATCATCAAGTTCATTTTTTTCTTTTGCGGTTTTCTTTGCCATTTCTATCTATGGTTTCTTTTCTATTTTTCTCCATTTAGGATAATCACATTCACATGAAAAATAATAATCTATCTTTGGATCATAGCCTTCTGGAATTCCCTTCACATCAGTAACTATTTTTCCAGTGTATACAAGAGTTCCGTATCCTGTCAACTTATGATAAGGAAACTTGTCATACTTTATATATACGTTTCTATATTTTTTTACAAATAACGACACAATGCCCAAATTCCTATTCCTATGACCCCAAGCACCCCCAACATCCATAACAATGCTTTTGTAAGCGTCATTCTGTACCCAGTATATATGAACAAAATCCCATATGATAATGTTGGGTTCCCTTCCTCATCGACAAAATTATTCACTTGCGGAACAAGATACTCACTCCATCCTAGATCCTGTCCAAGATATTGTACGGCTGGTTTCAGCTTAATCATAACCATTCGGTCAAAATCATATCCAGCGTTCATCAGATCCGTGTCAGTACAATTAATCTGCATATATAGTATGTTTCCAAGCCAGTTCCTTTTTATTCCTAGATTATTCATACCAGATTTCGGCTCAGCAAGCTCCATCTTAATATCTTTTCTGAACCTGAAGAAATTCTTTATATCAAAGAATGACTGCACTATTTTTTTATCACTAAAATCAGCCATTTAATAATCAACCATTTAACGTTTCACAGTATATATCATATAAATCAGGATATCTGAATTTCACCTCATTAAACAAACACCTCTTTCCTTTAAGGAGCCAATTTTGGACGGAAAAAAGAGTCATGCCGTTATCCTCAGCAATTTGCATAGCATTCTTCTTATTGATATATCTTTCCTTCATTACTATCCTGAGATGATCAGGAAGATACTCCATGCATTCAACAGATGCGTCATATATTTCAGATTTTATCTCGCTTTTCGTTATAGAAACAATGCACTTTCCGTTAAAATACATATTATCCGACATAAGCTCATAAGGATCAGAATTAGAAATATTTGTGCTTTCTTCTTCGTCAGGAGCATCGCGATACATATCAGATAAATCAACTGGAACAATATTCAACTTATTGTTGACACCCTTGTTCTTTAAATACTGAATTGCTGTATTGTACGCGATTGTATATAGCCATGTAGAAAATTTAGCTGTTTCTGGATTATATGTATTTATATTAAACCACACCCTTTCCAAAGTGACGCTAATCACACTATCGGTGTCATATCCATTACCAGTCATGCTACCAACAAACGACTTCAGACCCCAATCACATCGTTTCACAAGAGCATTGAAACTCTTTTCGGTGCGATCGTTCATGAACTTTTCTGCAAGTTTTTGAATATCCTTAGCATCTTTCTTGCTTTGTCGTTTCTCTATAGAGTCATAGCATTCTGTCTGAAAAGGAACATCAAAAATATCAATTTTATCAGGCATTCACACTATTATCGTTTTTCTGAATCTTCACCATTCCATGTTCTTTAGATGAATCTTCTGGTTTTTGTAACGGAATCGGTTCGAAATATTTCAAAAAGTTATCCTTTTTCTCAATAACAGACATTAACTTCGAAACAATCTTATACGGCAAACCAGACAAATCTTTTATAAACTCATCAAGCTTAGCTACTGACATGATCCTGCCACAATCTTCGATCCTGTCAATGAATGGTTTTGTATCTGCATAAGCCATATCTCCAAGAATTGTCTTCAAATCCCTGACAAACATATCAGTTATTCTATATGTTTGGTAATATTGAACAACCTGCGGTTCTGGCATATCGTTTGAATGTGCTAATTCTTTTTCCATATTCATTTTTATAGTGTTTTAATTTTCGGTTTTTACTATAGATGCTGCAGGAATAATCTGCAATCGTTTCACAAAATCTTGGTTAAACATGTTTGGTGCAGTGTGCATCAATATAGTATAGCATCCATCGAATATGAATGTTACGCACCAATCATGATCATTCCTTACACCTCTTCCAACTCCTTGCAATATAGATATTGCCGTTGTATTACTATACCAAATTGGCCTCAATCTTTGTTTTGCCGCAACAAACTTGTCTCCAAGGCTGGGATAAGGAACTTTCATTATAATCTGAAACCTGCAAAGATCATCATCAAAAGAAAGACCCTCAATCAAACTCGGTCCGACAAGAATCTTATCATTACAGTATTTGAAATATTGAATCGCTTCACCTTTCTCTTTAGTGTCGTCATATAATATCAAGCGTTTCCTTGTACTTGCGGAAACATTTTCAAGCAGCGACTTTGCGAAAGCATAACTCCCAGTCTGTATTATACCCCTCTTCCCAGAATACATAGACACAGTTGCGTCAATCAACTCACATACCTTTGGAAGATTATAAGCCTTCATATTATACGACAACTTATAATCTGGAACATAATATATGGGTGAATTTGTGAAATCAAAAGTTGAAGGTATATCGATGTAATCAAAGCCATTAAACCCCATGTCAATGGAAAATTGGTATGGATCTCCGATTGTCGCCGACATGTACATCTTTCTTTTTGAATGCACATGAAACTTCTCTCCCATCAGATAGGACTCATCGATACAATTAAACACAATGTTGTCCATGTTCTTGTCATCCCAGTTTTTGACAATGTTGATGGATCCTATCTTTGTGATTATGTCAACATATTCAGCAAAAGAAGATATATGGTTAGATATAAAATCGCAATCTCTGGCAAGACCCTTGTCCTCTTTGGAGAGTATTTCCTTGTTGTCGTTCTTTCCAGAAATCTCCCTCATGATTGTATCTATCCCATCAGAAACAACTTTCATTGTTTTGACATATTCCTCTAGCAAATCCAATATTTCAATATTACCTTCCGTTTTCGCAATCTGATACCTGATGCTTTGGATTTTGTTTGTGATTTCTGGATCATCACATCCAGCCGCGACAATTCTCCCTATCTTGGAAAGATCATCTTTATTGAAAGCAGGGGAAAAATGTTTCTGGACTATTTCAACTATCTTATGGGCTTCGTCGCAAATGACGAAATCCCTACTTGTGAACGGAGCCATTCCATGCAACATCTTTTTGACAATATTCTGTTGTATTAGCCAAAAAGAATATGTACAAACAAGAACATCGGACTCCATCGCCTTCTCCCTATCCAATATATACTGGCAGGTCTGGGAACAATCTGGAAACTTTTGCTTGATGTCTCCATAAGACTTACACCCCTTCAACTTGCATTGACCAGACGAAAAACTCAATCCATTTATGCTACATGTATACGCTTGCTGGCCTTTGATGACAGCCCAATTCGGAAAATACTTCTCTATATCCCTCGCATATTGATCTATCAGATTCAGATCAGATGCAAGAATATATCCCTTCATATCGTAATAGGTGGAAAGCACCATGGCTATTGTCATAGCCGTGATGCTCTTTCCAGATCCAGTAGGAGCCGATATAATGACATTTTCTCTTCCGTTGAGCCAATCATCGATCGTCCTTGCCACAGCTTCCTTTTGATTTGGCCTGAACTTAAATAAAGGACCAAAACACTTTTTGGAAACAGCATCAATCTGATCCATTATTTTTTCAAATCCTGGAGAAACAGTTCGCTTTTCTTCTGGTTCTTCTATAGAAGATGTCATATTTTCATCAAAATCTGCCATGGTGCAAATATACGGATTAAAAACGAAAACAGGAAACTATCTACCGATTTTTTCAAGATATTCATCCTCTGTTAGGATAGCTATTCCATAATCCTTGGCTTTCTTCAGTTTTGCTGCGCCAGCATCCTTACCGACAACAAGATAATTCAAACTAAAACCTATTGTTGCTGCGTATATTCCTCCATGTGAGATAATAGAATCTTTTATCTCCTCCCTTGAAAAATTATCAAATTTTCCAGTGGCTAGCATCTTTTTTCCAGCAAAACATAAGTTCTCTTCTCCTTTCTCGTTGACAGCTGTTGCTACCACTTTCTTTTCGTATATATGAGGAAGAAGTCTTACCACGTCGTCCATCTCCGATCTATTCTCATTGATGTACTTGACGAGTTCCGATGCTGCCACTTCACCGACACCTTCTATTCCAGCGATCTCATTCTCAGAAGCGTTAACCAATTCTATGATGTCACCAAAATACTCCATGATTTTCTTCGACGTAACGTCTCCAATCATTGGAATAGACAAAGATGCCAAAGTCTTATATCCGTTTCCGTTCAGGACACTCTCACCAATCTTGCAAAGAATATTCTTAGAAACATTTTTTCCTATACCAATCCCAACAAGCTTGTCATATGTCAGTTCATACAAGTCCTGCCATTTCTTCACAATACCAGCGTCAAACATCTTCCTGATGGTCTTGATTGATAACCCATCTATATTCATGCAACCCTTTTTCACAAAGTGGTTCAGTTTCTGAACAAGTTTCTCCCTGCATTCCTTATTTGTGCAGTAAAGATGGGCACCATCATCGTCTTTTTTGACAAGACGCTCTCCGCAGAACGGACAAACGTCTGGAATTACAATATCCTTCCTGACAACACCTTCGATTTCATTCCTTTCGTAATCAACCCCGCATACACCAGGAATCACGGCTCCATTCTTTTGCACATATACATAGTCACCAATATGCAAATCCAGTTTAGATATGTAATCAACATTGTTCAGTGTAGACTTGGACACAACAGAACCGTCTATCTCAACTGGATCAAGATCTGCAACAAAA
>Ga0247611_10006055_pt1 | contig 15659 bp, 19 predicted proteins | sample 177DNAGHGhighgp2_FD_192422 | JGI IMG/M metagenome (GOLD analysis project Ga0247611, IMG submission 192422) | Sheep rumen microbial communities from Palmerston North, Manawatu-Wanganui, New Zealand - 1770 DNA GHGhigh gp2 | ecosystem: Host-associated > Mammals > Digestive system > Stomach > Rumen...
TATCAGAATTATGTTTTTTGAATTTTTGTCCTTTTGAAGCCATAGAAAAACACCTCCTTTCGGAAGTGTATTCTATCACAAAACTAGTTTTTTATTAATGTCTACCCAGAGGGGTGCATTTCACTTTATAGTTCGTTTTTATTATTGTATATTTTAATTATGTATTGATATTGTAGATGATGATAATTAAGTATTATTGATAAAAAAAAGAGGTTTTAAAGAATTATTTAGTTCTTTGAATCTTCTTTTTATGTTTCTTCTTTTTTCTTATTGTATACATTTTTTTAATAATATGATAAAATTTAAATTAAGATAGAGGATGTGTTTTTTATGAAGAGTAAAAGTAAAGTTATTTTGTTTTGTTTATCTTTTTTTATAATATTTTGTTTTATTTTAAATTATAAGAAAAGTAGTAAGGATAGTATTAGAGAGATTTTTGATGAAGATGCTTATTCTTATTTATCTCCGGTTGTTTTAGAGTATATAGAAGATGCTTATGATGAAACAGGGGAGGTTATATTAACTGAGAAAAATAAGAAGGAGAATGAGCCATATTTAAATCCTTTATATATAAAGTATTTAGAGATGTCTGATGAGGAAAAGGAAAATGTTTTATATGTTCCTGATAAATATATTGTAGATTTTAATTCTTCAATTAGTTATTCTTCTAATGCTAATTTACCTACTAAATATGATTTAAGGAATGTTGATGGGAAAAGTTATATTTCTAGTATTAAGGATCAAGGTGATACTGAAATTTGTTGGGCGTTTGCTGCTGTTGAAAATGTTGAAACTTTGCTTATGAAACAAAATAAAAGAATGTATGATTTTTCTATTAGACAATTAGATTATGCTAGTAATAATAGTAATAGTTTGGTTATGGATGCTGATTGGTCTTCTTGCAGTAGTGATTGTATTTATACAGCTTATAGAAATGTTGATAATGGTAGTAGAGCGTTAGGTAGTGGGGCTAATTTTTATACTTCTTCAATTATAATGTCTAATGCATTAGGATTAACTGATGAAAGTGTTTTGCCTTGGACTGAAGATAATAATGCTTTATTTGCTCATGACGTAATTGGTACTGATAAATCTTTGTATGAAGTTGATTCTTCGATTATTTTGCCAACAATCAATTCATTTTATCCTAGCAGTGATGTTGTTAATGGTTTTGTTAGTAAAGTTAAGAATTATATTTTAGAATATGGTGGACCTTTTGTTGGAACTTTTTCTCCTATGTCTACTTGTGGTTTTGAGAATAAGGATGGTTCAATTGTTCTTAAAACTGATGATTGTATAAATAATCCATATAATAAAAATTTGGGTCATTCTATGCAAATAATTGGATGGGATGATGATTTTACTTATTCGTATTGTAAAAGTGGTACGAGTCATTTATCTTTGGAAAATGGTGCTTGTAGTTCAGGTGATTTAGTAGAGGGAAAAGGTGCATGGATTGTTAGGAATTCTTGGGGTGATAATCCTGAAGAAGGTGGTGAGTATAAGTATATTTATTTAACTTATGATTCTACTAATATTTCTGTAGGTTTTACTACTTCTATTTCAAGTATGAGTGATAGGACATGGGATAATAATTATCATAGTAATCCGTGGGTTAATCAAGAATTATCAAAAGGTATGTCTAGTACTTCTAATCAAGAAAAATCTTTTAATACTCATAATATTAATGATGAAAAGATTGAAAAAATTAAGTTATTTACGTCTAGTGTTAATGGAACTTATGATATTTCTATTTCATCTGGTGATAGAGTTTATAACGATATTGCTGTATTAAATAGTGGTGAAGTTGGAATTTATACTGTTGATTTATCTGATAAAAATGTTTTAGTTGGTGATTCTTATACGGTTTCGGTAACAGGACGTGGTGTTTCTAAGTTTTATAAGGATTCTATTTCTGTTTTTACATCTAATGTTTCTGATGATATGTATGCTGTTGTATATTCAGATAAGGCTTATGATAGTTCTAGGCCATTGTCGCATGATAATCCATTATATGTTAATGGTGGAGATGCTTATAATGTTAGTTTTAAATCATATTTAGAAAATATTCCGCAGAATTCTAATTTAACTTATAGATTTAGTAGGGATGACAGAACTGTTTCTAGTGAGCGAGTTGGTGATTCAAAAATTATCAAGGTTCCTGAGTATAATGCTTTTTCAACTGGTGGTTCTAAATCTAGTTCAAATAATCAATTTTCTTATAATGCTGAAATTGGTAATACATGGGTTATTGATGTTTTATATGGTGATTTAGTTATTAGTTCTTTTCCTATTAAGTTTAATACTTCTGATAAGTCAACAAGTTCTAATGTAAGATTGTATTCTAATAATGGGTCTAATTATTTTATTGATAAAAAGTTTAGAGATTTATATGATGTCACTCTTAATGATGTTTCTGATTTAGAAAATGCTAATTTTTATAACAATGGTTTGTATATTACAGGTTGGAATACTGAACCTGATGGTAGTGGAGTTAATTACGTGTTAGATGATAAAATATCTATATATAGGGATATGAATTTATATGCTCAATGGTCAACAGATAAATTAAATATATCAATTGTTTTTGATTGCAATACGAGGGATGATTGTAATAAAACTGATGATTTTAATGAAAAAGTGGATTATTCTTTAGGTGATAGTTTTGTTATGCCTATTAATGGTTATATTAGAGATGGTTATATTTTTTCATATTGGACAATTGGTACTGGAAGTCCTTTATATGAAGGCGAAACTTATGATTTATCTCGATATATAGGTTATCCTGTATATAATAATACTGAAATAGATGTAAAAGCTAATTGGATAGAGGAGTCTAATTCTTATACTGTAAGTTTTGATTCAAATGGTGGTAGTGGCGAAATGCTATCGGTAAAAGCTGAAAAAAATTCTAGCGTTCTGATTAATAATAATTTATTCGTTAATGATGGATTTATATTTAGTGGATGGAATACGGAAGCTGATGGAAGTGGTGTCATGTATTCTTCTGGTGATTATATTAAATCTGATAATGATGTTATTCTTTATGCTCAGTGGAGAGTAAATAGTTCAAATAGTATAGAATTAAATACTCCAATAGATAATTTGAATTTAGGATATGATTCAAGTTATGATATAAAAGTTTTTATTGGAGATGGGTCTTTAAAAACAAGTGGATTTGTTGGAACTGGTGATGAGATAAAGATTTATCAAGATGGTACTTTAGTAAATAGTTATTATGCTTCTGTTAAAGGTGATATTAATGGAGATGGAGATATAAGTGTAAGTGATGTTTCTATGATTTATAAGAACTTAAAGAGAAAGAATGAGTTTAGTAGTGTTCAGATTCTAGCTTCAGATGTTAATGGCGATGGAGGAATCTCTGTAAGCGATATATCAATGATTTATAAGCATATAAAGAAAAAGATTAATTTGTGATTATTTATTATAAAAAAATGTAGATTAATGTGAATAAATATGTTATACTATATGTAGTAAGAATAGGAGGATAAAAAATGAAAAAAGGATTATTGTTTAGTGTGTTAGTTTCTATTTTTGCATTTCCTTTTTGTGTAAGTGCTCTTGACTTAGATTCATCGGTTATAAGTTTTACATGTGATAAGGATGTAATTGCAAAAAATGAACAAGCTACATGTACTATAAAAGCTAATTTAGGTGAAACTTATGTAAGTGGGTTTTCTACTGATATTACTTTGACTGATAATTTAGTATTTGTTAGTTTTGAAAAAAATCGTTTCTTCGATGCTGGTGGGGATGCTAGTCAAATTGAAGGAAATGCTTATGCTATTGCTATGAACAATTCTAATGGTAATGGAAAATCTAGTACTTTTGATATTGGGACTTTAATTGTTAAGGCAAGTCCTGAAGCTACAGGTGTTGCTACTATTTCTTTTCAAAATACTAAATTTGCTGTAGAAGATTCTGATAACACTGTTGATGGTAATGTTACTTTAACTGCTAAAGATTTAACTATTGGTTCAAATGTAAATAGTGAAACAGATAATGTAAATCCAACTACTGATAATGAAAATACTAATACTAATGTAAATCCAACTACTGATAATACAGATACTAATACTGATAGTGGTAAAAAAACAAGTTCTACAACTTCTAATCCAAAAACTGGTATTAATGAATCTTTATTGGATACAATTGTGATATTAGCTGTATGTATTGTTTCTTATCTTATTTTAAGAAAAAAGAATTTCTTTAATGAAATTTAAGCGGACTTTATAGTTCGTTTTTTTCTTTTATTTTTTTTTTTAATCTGTTATAATTGTAATAGATAGGATAGGGTGCTTATGGAAAGAAATGGTTTTACTTTAATTGAGTTGATGGCTGTTATTACTATACTTGTTATTTTGTCTTTGATTATTGTTCCTATTGTGGATAAGAATGTTAAGAGGTCAAAGGATGATATGTATAGTATTCAAATTGAAAATATTCGTATGAGTGGTATGGGATATTTTTCTGATAATATTGATAAGAGACCAAGGGAGGGGTTATATTGTTCTATATCTGTTGATACTTTAGTGAGTGAAGGTTATATGAGTGGGGATGTTGTTAATCCAAAGAATGGTTTATCTTTTGATAATTTATTTGTTCAGATTATTAATAATAATGGAAGATTTAATTATTTAGTTTGTCCTGTTGATTCTGATTGTCAGGATACTAGTATTAGTTGTATGTAGGTGTTTTATGATTAGGTCTGATTCTAGGAAGGTTGTTCCGGGTGATGTTTTTATTGCCTTACGTGGTATTAATCGTGATGGTCATGATTATGTTAATGATGCGATTAATAGGGGAGCAGTAAAGGTTATTGTTGAACATGGTAGTTATAGTGCTGATACTTTAGTTGTTCCTGATACTAGAAAGTATTTGAATGAGTATTTGGTTTCTAATTATGGTTCTATACTTAATGATATGACTATTATTGGTGTTACTGGTACTAATGGTAAGACTACTATAAGTTATTTTATTTATCAGGCTTTGAATAAACTAGGTAGAAAGTGTTCTATGATTGGAACTTTGGGTTTTTATAAGGAAGATAAGGTTTGTGATTTATCTAATACTTGTCCTGATGTTCTTTCTATGTATGAATTGCTTGTTGATTCTTATAATAGTGGTTATAAGTGTGTTGTTTTAGAGGCTAGCAGTCAGGGATTGTATGAGGATAGATTGTATGGTGTAAGGTTTGATTTTTCAATTTTTACTAATTTGACTCATGATCATTTGGATTTTCATAAGAGTGTAGAGAATTATGCATTAGCTAAGAGAAAGTTGTTTTTGCAGCTTAAGGATAGTGGAATTGGAATTGTTAATGTTGATGATCCTTATAGATACTATTTTAATTGTCCCAATTTAGTTACTTATGGTTTTGGTATTAGTAATTATAGGATTGTTTCTTTTGATAGTAAGTCTTTTAGTTTTAATGATGGAGTTAATCATTCTTTTAATCATAATTTGATTGGTAGGTATAATATTTATAATTTGATGGCTTCTATTATCGTTTTAGTTAAGATGGGTTATAGTTATGATATATTAGGTGATGTTATTCCTAGTATTCGTTGTCCTCGTGGTAGGATGGAAGTTTATAATTATAAAACTAACCGTATTATTGTTGATTATGCTCATACTCCTGATGCGATTAGTAAGGTGATTGATTCTTTAGATAGTTATAATAATTTGTATGTTGTTTTTGGATGTACTGGTAATAGGGATAGGTTGAAGCGCCCTATTATGACTAAGCTTGTTTTATCTAATTCTAAGTTTTCTATTATTACAAGTGATGATTTATATGATGAGGATTTTGATAGTATTGTTTCTGATATGATGGAGGGAAACAGTTATTCTAATTATTCTGTTATTCGTGATAGAGGTGAGGCAATTATTAAGGGTATTTCAATGTTAGATAATAATGATATTTTACTTGTTTTAGGTAAGGGTCATGAGGAGTTTTTAAAGGTTGGTAATTCTCGTGTTCCTTTTAATGATGGAAAGTTTATTTTAGATTTTATTAATAAAAGTATTTAATTATTTTTTAAAATTATGTATAATTGTTTTAGATTGGAGGGTATTATGAAGATTAGTAGTGTAAGTTTGGAGGTTAGCGCGGTTAGGAGAAGTCAGTATCCTACTGATAATAAACCAGAGTTTTTGCTTGTTGGAAGGTCTAATGTTGGTAAGAGTAGTTTTATTAATACTTTGATTAATCGTAAGAATTTTGCTCGTACTTCTTCTAATCCTGGTAAGACTCAAACTATAAATTTTTATTTAGTTAATGATTCTTTTTATTTAGTTGATGCGCCTGGATATGGGTTTGCGAATTTAAGTAAAACTAAGCAAAAGAAGTTTGGTTTGATGATGGAGGATTATTTAGTTAATAGACCTAATTTAAAGTGTGTTTTTATGCTTGTTGATTTCAGGCATAAGTTATCTAATGATGATATTATGATGTATAATTTTTTGAAGTATTATAAGTTGCCTGTTGTTATTGTTGCGACTAAGACTGATAAGATTGGTGTTACTTTACAGCAGAAGCAAAGAAGTATTTTACTTTCTGATTTGGATTTAGTTGTTGGAGACGAGTTTGTTATGTTTTCTAATGTTACTAAAATGGGTAAAAGTGATATTGTAGAAAAGATTGAGAGAACTATTTAGTTTTTATCCCAATTAGTTTTTATTTTCATAAAATATCTTGGGTGATTTTATGAAGATTGATTATAGGGATAATAATTTAATAGTTTTTTTAAATAGAAAGAATATTGATGGTGTTGATTTTTATGATAAGTCAAGTTTAGAGTCTTATTTTAGAAAGTTGTTTTCTAAGTTAGGTGATTATGGTATTGAGATAGGTGGTAGTTATAGTATTACTGTTTATGTTGATAAGTGTGGTGTTGTTTTAGAGGTTGTTCGTGATGATGTTGATTATTATTATGATGTTGACATGAATATTACTGTTTCTAAGTATAGTGGTTTTATTTATAGGGTAAATGATTTTTTATTTAGTGGTAATTATTATTGTTATAATGGGTGTCTTTTCTTTGAACCTGATGATATAGATTTTGTTTCTTATGGAATATTGATTGAGAATAGTGATATTATTTATGGACGAGAGTGTTTTGATATTAAAAGAAAAGGCATTCTTATTGATAATTGTGTTCAAAACATGTATAATTGAGTTGGTGATTTTATGAGACTTAGAAATGTTAGAGGAGCACATGATGTGATTTGTGCATCTAGATATATTATTAATAATTATAAAGATTATAGGGGGAATTTTAAGTCTTTGTTTGGTAATCTTAATCCTATTCATATTGAGATTGGTATGGGTAAGGGTGATTTTATTATTGGTATGGCTTTAAAGTATCCTCATATTAATTTCATTGGAATTGAGAAGTTTGATAGTGTTATTGTTAGGGCTATAGAGAAGTTGGAAGATTTAGATATTCCTAATTTACGTTTGATTAGGATGGATGCTTTAGGTATTACTGATGTTTTTGATAAGGAAGTTGATTGTCTTTATTTGAATTTTTCTGATCCATGGCCAAAGGAAAGGCATTCGAAAAGGAGGCTTACAAGTTCTGTGTTTTTATCTTTATATGATTCTATTTTTAGGGATAAGTGTGTTATTAATATGAAGACTGATAATAGGAAGTTATTTGAGTATTCTATTATGTCTTTGACTAGTTATGGTTATATTATTGATTTTTTATCTCTTGATTTATATAGCGATGATATTAGTGATAATGTTCAGACTGAGTATGAGAAGAAGTTTGTTTCTAATGGTAATTTAATTTATATGATTAGTGTACATAAGTAGACATGTAAAGTTTATAAAAAAAGTGTTTTTGTATGTTATTTTTTTTAAATATTTGTTATAATTTAGAAGAGTAGGTGAATCATGAAGAAATTGGTTTCATTACTATTAGCTATATTTATATGTTGTACTGGTTGTACTGTTGTTAGAATTGATACGGGTAGTATTGATAATATAGTTAATGTTGTTTTGTCTAAGGATAATAGTTTATATAATCATATTGGTAGAGGTTATAAGTATTATATTCCTAGGGGTGTTAGTTATATTGATACTATAGAGTTTAATGATAGACTTTATTCTGATGGGAATTATTATTATTTATATATTGATGCGATTAGTTATTATTATCAAAAGGATGTTATTCATAAAAATGATGGAAAGTCTTATTATTTTAAGGAACTTGATATTAATGGTAAAAAGGGTTATATTGATATTGTTCAAGTTGATGATAAATATTTGATTGATTTTATGTATAATTATGCTCATGTAGAGTCTTTAGTTAGTGAGGAAGATATAAATAATGTTATTCTTAATAGTTCTTATATTTTGTCTACTGTTAAGTTTAATAATAATGTTATTAAGATAATGCTTAATGAGGATTATTTTAAGTATAAAGAGGAAAGGTTTCAATTATTTGATATTGATGAAGAGAATGATAATTTCTTGGAGTATAATGAATAGGATGGTGAATTTATGGGATTAATGGATAAGTTACGTGATATGTTTACTGAAGAAGTTGAGGATGATGTTGTTGAACCTATTAAGAAAGAGGTTATTCAAGTAGAAATACCTGCTCCACAACAAAAGGAAGAAACTAGTGAAGTTCATGAGGAGGTTCATGAAGAGGTAAAAGTTGAGAAGACTCCTGCTCCAGTATTTTTTGATGATAATGATTTTGCGAATTTAGAGCCTCCTAAAAAGGTTCGTGAGGAAAAAACTGTTAAGAAGAGTATTTCTAATAGAAGTAAGAAGAGTGAGCCTGAAAAGACAGAAAAGAAAGTTTTTAAGCCAACTCCTATTATTTCTCCGGTTTATGGTATTTTGGACAAGAATTATCATAAGGAGGATATAAAACTTAGGAATAATTATTCTAGTAATGCATATTATAATCATAAGGATGTAAGTATTGACGATGTTCGTAAGAAGGCTTATGGAACTTTGGAGGATGATTTAGAGGTAACTTTGTTTGGTGAGCCTGAAAGGGTTGATGTAAACGATGACACTGAGGTTGATATGTTTGATGAATTACTAGATAAGAATACTAATGAAACAGTGGATGATTCTGATTTGTTTAATTTAATTGATTCAATGTACGAAAAAGAGGATGATACTAATGGAAATGGCTAGTCAGTTGTTACCTATTATACTTTATTTGTTATTGAGTATTTTGGTTGTCGTTGTTATTGTGTTTGTCTATAAGTTGACTATAACTTTGGATAAGGCAAATACTTTGCTTGATGATGTTTATATTAAGGTTAAGAAGTTAGATAATTTGTTTGAGGTAATTGATCGTGGCGCGGATACTTTGAATATGGTTACTAATAAGGTATCTGATGTTGTTATAGGGTCAATTATGAAGATTTTTAGGAAAAGGAAGGATGATGATTATGAGTAAGAAAAGTGGTTTAGGAAAGTTATTAGTAGGTGCTTCTATTGGAGCAGGACTAGGTTTGTTATTTGCGCCTAAAAAGGGTAGTGAAACTAGACGTGATCTTAAGAAGAAAATGGATGAGTTAATCGATAAGGCTCGTGGTATTGAGATTGATGAAGTTAAGGAAAATATTGAGGCTAAGATTGTTGAAATTAAGGATGGTTTAGCTGATTTGGATAAGGAAAAGGTTTTGAAGATTGCTCAAAAGAAGGCTCGTCAAATTCAAGATATGGCTGAGGAATTGGTTGAATATGCAGTTAGTAAGGGTACTCCAGTTTTAGAGAGTAGTGCTGAGTCTGTGAGAAAAAAGGCTGTTGATGTAACTCGCGAGGTTTTAAAGAAGTTGGAGAAGGAAGAAAAGTAGTTCTTCTTTTTTGTGCTTTGGTGTATAATGTTTTTGGAGGTTTTTTATGGTTATAGGTTCTCATGTTTCTTTTAATAAAAATGACCAGTTATTGGGTAGTGTTAAAGAGTCAATTTCTTATGGCGCTAATACTTTTATGTTTTATACTGGTGCTCCTCAGAATACTAGGAGGTTACCTATTGATAGTGATTTAACTAGTTCTGCTTTTTCTTTAATGAAGGAAAATGGAATTGATTTTAATAATGTTATTGTTCATGCTCCTTATATTGTTAATTTAGCTAATGAGAAGAATTTCCTTTTTTCTATTAGTTTTTTAAGGGATGAGTTAAAGAGGGTTTCTGAATTAGGGTTTGATAAGGTTGTTCTTCATCCTGGAAGTCATGTTGGTATTGGTAGTGATAGGGCTATAGATAATATTGTTTATTGCTTGAATGAGGTTTTGGTTGATACTAATGTTAAGATTTTATTAGAGACTATGGCTGGTAAGGGTACTGAGGTTGGTATTAATTTTAATGAGATTAAGCGTATTATTGATGGAGTGCATAATAAGGATTTAGTTGGTGTTTGCTTGGATACTTGTCATGTTCATGATGCTGGTTATGATGTTAGTGATTTTGATAGTGTTCTTTCAGAATTCGACAATATTATTGGTCTTGATAAGTTATTATGTATTCATATAAATGATAGTAAGAATGTTATTGGTGCTCATAAGGATAGGCATGAAAATATTGGTTATGGTTATATTGGGTTTGATAATATGATTAATATTATTTATAATGAACGGATAAAAGATGTTCCTAAGATTTTAGAAACACCTTATGTTAAGGATGATAGTGGTAGTTATCCTCCTTATAAGTTTGAGATTGAAATGATTAAGAATAAGAAATTTAATGATAATTTATATGAAGATGTTGTTAATTTTTATAGGTAGTTTTCATATTTTTGTTTGAATTCTATATATAGGTTTTCTATTTTTTGATATTGTAGATTATTTAGTTTAGTTTTAATGTTATCAAGTATTGGTTTAGGATTTCCATATATTATTGTTCTCCAGTCTTTTTGGATTATTTGTTTTATTAGTATTAGTTCGCTTTCTTTTAGTTCTATTCCATGTTTCTTTGCGAATTCGTCTATTTCAGTTGTTGTAAGTCTTGATATGTAGTTTTTTATTAAAAATTCTTGCATTTTATCACCTGATTAATTATATTCTTGTTTTATATTTTAATAACTTTTTGGAGGTTTTTATGAATAGTTTTGATTTTATTTTCTTATTTGATTTTGATTTTTTATATGGCTTTTAAGAGGAAATATAGGATTAAGTTTAGTAAGCGTATAGAAGAAAGGCAAAATCAAATAGAGAAAAGATATAAAATTTTAATTGGTCTGGTTGTTATTTTACTTAGTGTTTTATTAGGATATTTATTTTATGTTCAAATAATTCGTAATGTTTATTTTAAGGAGAAGGTTAATCTTGCGACTGTTAAGGTTGTTCTTGGTGATAGTGCGCCTCGTGGTAGGATTTATGATAGGAATGGAAAGTTGGTCGTTGATAATATTGCGATTAGGACTATTACTTATAAGAAGTCAGGGCTTAGTTCTTTAGAGGAAATTGAGCTTGCTTATAAGTTAGGAACAATGATTTCTGTTGATTATAAGAAGTTGAGTGATTATGATTTGAAGTTATTTTGGATCAGGAATAATTCTTCTTTGGCAGATGATTTGATTACTGATCAGGAGTATAAGGATTTGTCTGAAAGAAAGATTTCAGAAGATGATATTTTGTCTTATAAGTTTGATAGGGTTCCTAGTGATGAATTAGAAAGTTATAGCCCTGATGACTTAGAAGCTGCTTATATTTATAAGTTAATGAATACTGGTTATGATTATGAAGATAAGGTTATTAAGAAGGATGATGTTAGTGCTTCTGAGTATGCGATTGTTGCTGAAAATTTGAATGATTTGCCTGGTGTTAATGTTAAACTTTTATGGGATCGTGAGTATTTGTATGGTGATGTTTTTAGGACTATTTTAGGTAGTGTTTCTAGTAGTGAAAGTGGTATTCCTTATGAACTTAAGAGTTATTATTTAAATAAGGGTTATGCTTTAAATGATAGGGTTGGTACTAGTTATTTGGAGTATCAGTATGAGGATGATTTAAGGGGTGTTAAAAATAAGTATCAGGTTATTAATGGTAAGTACATTCTTCTTGAAGAGGGCAGACGTGGTAATGATATTATGCTTACTATTGATATTGATTTACAGAGGGAAATTGAAAAGATTTTAGAGGAAGAGTTACTTCTTACTAAGAGTGAGCCTAATACTCGTTATTATAATAAGTCTTTTGTTGTTGTAAGTGATCCTAATACTGGTGAAATTTTGGCTATGGCTGGTAAGCAAATTGTTCCAAGTGGTAATTCTTATAAGTTTTATGATTATACTCCTGGTATTACTACTACTCCTGTTGTTGTTGGTTCTGTTGTTAAGGGTGCTAGTCATATTGTTGGATATAATACAGGGGCTTTATCTATTGGTGAGGTTAGGGATGATAGTTGTTTGAAGATTGCGGCTACTCCTTTAAAGTGTTCTTGGAAGTATTTGGGGGTTCTTGATGATATTAGTGCTTTACAGTATTCTTCTAATACTTATCAATATAATACTTCTATTGGTGTTGCGCATGGTAATTATGTTTATGATGGTCCTTTAGTAATTGATACTAGTGCTTTTGATATTTATCGTGATACTTTTGGACAGTTTGGTTTAGGTGTTGCGACTGGTATTGATTTGCCTGTTGAGAGTTTAGGTTATAAGGGTAGTAGTGAGCTTCCAGGTCATTTATTTGATTTTTCTATTGGTCAATATGATACTTATACTCCTATTCAGCTTTCTCAATATATTAATACTATTGCGAATGGTGGTAGTAGGATGAAACCTTATTTGGTTAAGTCTGTTTATAGTCCTTCTAGTGATGGTTTGGTTGATAAGATTCGTGATGTTAGTCCTACTGTTTTAAATCGTGTTGATACTGAGGATAGGTTTATGGAACGTGTTCATTTAGGATTTCAGAGGGTACTTGATTCTGGTACTGGTTATGGTTATATTGATCTTGCTTATAAGCCTGCAGGTAAGACTGGTACTAGTGAAAGTTTTATTGATACTGATGATGATGGGGTAGTGGATACTGAGACTCTTACTAATACTTTTGTTGCTTATGCGCCTTATGATAATCCTCGTGTTAGTTTTACTGTTATTTCTCCTGATATTTATTATGATGAGTCTGGTTCTACTTATCAAAGTAATGTAAATAAGAGAATTGTTAGTAGAGTTTCAAAAAAATACTTTGATTTTTATGAATAATCTGTTATAATATGGTAGATGTTTCAAGAAGGAGGGATTTATAATGGCTAAAAAAGGTGAAGCAAGAGAAAGAATTACTTTAGCTTGTACAGAGTGTAAAGAAAAGAATTATCGTACTGAAAAGAATAAGAAAAATACTACTGATCGTTTAGAGTTAAATAAATATTGCAGTAAATGTGGTAAGACTACTAAGCATAAAGAGGAAAAATAATTTAGGAGGATTTTATGTTTAATATTAATGACATTAAGAATGGTATTACATTTTTATTTGAAGGTAATATCTATACTGTTATTGAGTTTCAACATGTTAAGCCTGGTAAGGGTGCTGCTTTTGTTAAGGCTAAGATTAGAAATTTAAGAACTGGTTCTATTGTTGAAAAGACTTTTAATACTAGTATTAAGTTAGAGAAGGCTATGATTACAAAGCAAAACATGCAATATTTATATAATACTGGTGATATGTATTATTTTATGAATATGGAAACTTATGAACAAATTGAGTTATCTATGGATCAAATTGGTGATGATGCTAAGTTCTTAATAGAGAATTTAAGTGTCAATATTACTTTTTACGAAGGTGAAATGTTAGGTATGGAATTACCTGAAAAGATTACATATACTGTAACTCATACTGAGCCTGCTGTTAAGGGTAATACTACTAATAATGCTTTGAAAGAAGCTATTATGGAAAATGGTTTAATGGTAAAGGTTCCTTTATTCATTGAGCAAGGGGAACAAATTGTTGTTTCTACTAAAGATGGAAAATATGATTCAAGAGCATAGTTTTTGTTAAATTTTTATTGACAAATTTATATTTTATTTGTATAATCATTAAGAAACCGAGAAAAAAGGAAAGAAGATATTCATCTCACCCGATTACTTAAGTAATGGGTTAAAGGCCGATAATTGTTTTTATGGTGCTTTTAAGTGGATATCTTTGTATTCACTTTTTTGGTGCTAAAATATGGAGGTGTTTAGTATAGCTAAGGAGAAAGATTTGTTTATTAATGAACAAATACGTGCAAGGGAAGTAATGGTGATTGGACCAAATGGAGAGCAGTTAGGTGTTAAACCTATTAAGGATGCTTTAACGTTGGCTAATTATGCAGGGTTTGATTTGGTTTTAATTAATCAGAATGCAAATCCACAAGTTTGTAAGATAATGGATTATAATAAGTTCAAGTATGAAAATAAGAAGAGACAAAAGGAGAATTTAAAGAAGCAAAGAGAGGCTAATTTAGATATGAAAGAGTATCGTTTGTCTGTTACTATTGATGTTCATGATTTTAATACTCGTGTTAATAATTCACGTAAGTATTTGGAAAAGGGACATAAGATTAAGGTTTCTATTCGTTTTAAGGGAAGAGAAATGGCTCATACTGAATTAGGTAGGGACGTGTTACTTCGTTTTGCGGATGCTTTAGTTGAGGTTTCTACTGTTGAATCTCAACCTACGTTAGATGGACGTGTTATGGTTATGATACTAGCGCCTAAGAAGGAAAAATAGGAGGATATTTATGGCAAAGAAAACACAAAGAACTCATAAAGGTACTGCTAAGGTTTGTAATGTTAGACCTGGTGGAACTGTTAAGATTGGACATCCTGGAACTAGACATAATACTGGTAAGAAGAATGCTGCTTCTAATAGATGCGGAAGAAGTGCTTCTTTATTAAGTAAAGCTGATTATAATAGATTAAAAGATGTTATTAAGTAATTAAGGAGGATTTAAAATGGCAAGAGTTAAAGGCGGAACTATTCATCGTGCTCGTCGTAAAAAAGTAATGGATAGAGCAAAGGGATATTTTGGAAGTAAACATAGATTATATAAGAGTGCTAAAGAACAAGTAATGCATTCTGGTAAATATGCTTATAGAGATAGAAGACAAAAGAAAAGAGATTTCAGAAAATTATGGATTACTAGAATTAATGCTGCATGTCGTATGAATGACATTAGTTATTCTAAGTTTATCAATGGTTTAAATAAGGCTGGTGTTACTATTAACCGTAAGATGTTAGCTGAAATCGCTATTGATAGTGCTGAAACATTTACAAATTTAGTTAATATTGCTAAAGATGCTTTAGAAGGTAAAGTTGAAAAAGCTGTTAAAGAAACTGCTAAGAAAGAAACTACTAAGAAAGAAACAGCTAAAAAAGAGACTAAAAAAGAAGTTAAAGAAGATATCTCAAAGATGACAGTTGCTGAATTAAAAGAATTAGCTAAGGCTAAGAATGTAGAAGGTTATTCTACAATGAAAAAAGCTGAGTTAATTGATGCTTTGAAATAGTTCAAATTGAACTATTTTTTTTGTATGAAAAAAACATTTGATTTTTATTATGTAGTGTGTTATTATTGATATAGATAGAAGAGTAGGTAAGTAGTGTTCTCCAATTATTTGGCTATTTTTCTATTGGAATGAAAGGTAGGTAATTTTATGTTTTTTAAGAAAAC
>Ga0247611_10006056_pt1 | contig 15659 bp, 20 predicted proteins | sample 177DNAGHGhighgp2_FD_192422 | JGI IMG/M metagenome (GOLD analysis project Ga0247611, IMG submission 192422) | Sheep rumen microbial communities from Palmerston North, Manawatu-Wanganui, New Zealand - 1770 DNA GHGhigh gp2 | ecosystem: Host-associated > Mammals > Digestive system > Stomach > Rumen...
GATCTCGAAGAGTCCGAAAGATATTTTATCAAGGGATTGATGCAGGGCGGCGGCAAGGAGTGCAATCTTGAGGAGTTAACCGAATACGCAGACCGCGACAGCATCCCGGCGCTGATAACTAGAAAAATTATCTTTGACAATGAGTCAATATTTGAGACGTTCGGGAAGTATCTATTAAATGATTGGGTTTTCGTAGCGGGCAAGGGCGGCACAGCATCCGAGGACGTGAGACTCGATAATGTGAGTTATTACGACTTGAACGAGGAACAGCGGAAAACGGTTGATTTTTATAATAATGACTGTATAGCAATTTATGTTGGTGACTCGTTGCGGCTCGTGGTAGATCCTGAAGGATATAGTTATTGCAGATATTGCATGATACCAAATAACCCCGAGATCATCCCCGCCGCCGCGGAACTTGAGCGGATGAGGGCAGACAGCGAAACAAAACGCGCTTTCTATATTCCGGCGCCGATTGCGGAGCAGGTCGAGAACATCAAACCGGGCGAGGACATCACAATATATATGAATGATGGATGGATGTTGAATCAGATCGAGAGCGGGCGCGGAACGGTTAAGGCAGTCTATCCGGGAACGTGGGCACAGTATAGCGGCTATTATATCGAGATAAACAACAAGAAGTATTTTATCAGGGACGACAAGGACATATTAATATATAAAGGCATCAAGCCGAGACTGCCGGAGAGCGTGACAACGGAAAGAATTAATAATAACATGGTTCAGGTGTTGACAGTGTTTGAAGGTCTCTGGGAGCGGGTTCTTGAGTATTACGAGGGCGAGACTCCCCTTGTTGATACAATCCAAAGATAAACCGCCAACGGCGGACAGATCGAAAAGAGGACGGGCAAAAACCCGTTCTTTTTTTGCGCGTATCTTGACAATAACGGCGGCACTTGTTATGTAAAGCCACCGAAGGAGGGCGAAGCAATGCCGGAAGTAAACATAGATAAGGATGGATATATTAACACAGAATGGTATATAAATGCTGCAATGGACATTATAGAACGCGGAGCGGAGGAGCGCGGGCGGGATATTAACAAGATTGACGCCAACGAAATGACTCCCCTATGGAGAGCGGTTTATAACTCCCTTTTTAAGCCCGATAAGAGGCGCCAGCATGGCGAAGGATGCAACATAGACTACAACACAGAAAATATATCAAGGCTCATAAAGATATATACCGCGCTAGCGGGGACTTATAACGTGATCCCTAGTATGGAGGCGTTGGAGCTTATGACAGGGATTAGCGAGACTGTAATCGGGCAGTATGTTACCGGGGCGCGCCTTATAATCACAAAAAGCCGTAAAACATGGGTTCAAAACGCCCTTTCTAAATTCCCTATTGGCATGGTAACGCTAGCTAATAACGACATCGACACGGGTCTTTGCTACAACCGTCAGAACATAACAGATCGAGCGACAGTTAGCAAGGCTCTGAACTTCTCTGACCTTGTGCGGATAGGTGAGAATGTCACGCAGAAGGATAATGTTTCACAGCTAGAAACGGCACAAACACAAGATATAGTGGATTGATAGATGATGCCACTATATGTTGTGTATAAACTATTCGTTAAATTTAGTATTTAGCGAATAGATATATAAAAAAGGGTATTTTATTGCATTTTACAGGACACCGACAGCACCCGCGACAAGATCCCCCGCCGATGATCGAGCGCAACCCCTGGGGGGTCTATACGGTAGCGGATAGGCCGGGCGGGTTACCCCCTCAAATTCCCAAAAAACAAAAAGGGGTGTTAACACCGCAAAAATAAAGGGTTCAGCAAAAATAAAATCGTAGAAACGTAGGAAAGAGAGGTGTTAACACTGACTACAAGAACGGCAACATTAGGAATTAGGCTAAATACAGAGGATAAAGAACGGCTGTCAGAGTATATAACCAGAGAAAGTCTAGTGAGCATACTACGGCAGATAGATAGCGGAAAGATACGGATAACAGACAAAGGTGTAGAGTTTATAGGCATTGAGACTACATCAGAAGGTGTTAACACCACAATAGAGCCGATTTCAAAGAACAAAGATTTGGAAAATGCCGAAATAAGCGGTGTTAACACTTGCGAGGGGTGTCCATATATAGAAGCGGCAGAGGAATTAAACACAAGCGGTTATCTTGAAGCGTGTCATACGCAAGGAGTAGACGCACAGAAAGCACTAGACAAATATACGCAAAGTATATGGCGGCAGGGCTAAAATTTCACAAAAATTTTTCGCTTACGCGAAGGAGAGTAAGAATGAAGGATAAGAGGTGCAAGGAAGAGTGCTTTGCGAACTATAAGGGGTTGTGTCGGGCATTGGCAGAGCCGATACGGAAGAACTGCCCGTTCAAGAGGACTGACATCACATGGGAACAGCAGGTAGCGGATGTCGCGCAGCACAATTCATTGAGGTCGGTATATGGCGAACTTAAATGATTTGGTTGGACTAGTTGAAAATCTCGACAGGGAATACGAGAACCGGGGGTATCTGGATGAGGTTATGTTGGATGCCTATGTGAAGTATGCGACATTTGCGATATTTCAGCTTGGGGAATACAGATACGGACGGGAATTGGCGAAACGGGCGACCGATTTGGTGACTGAAACGGTCAAGAAAGCGAATTTTCAAGACATATGGGACATGGAACTGAAGATATCGGGGATGCAGTCATACTTGTTGGACGGATTTTATGATTTGTGCCTTTTAAGATCGTATTGGGACTTGGAATGTTTCATGTTCTATATGGAGCGTGACAGAGCGCAGTCAAAGAGGTTTTACCTGCCGAGAATAAATCCGTTGCGGGTAGTGGCGCATGATTTAGAGGACTTGTCGAACCGAAAAATCAAGTTTCTTGGTATATCCCTTCCACCGCGAGTCGGCAAATCGACTTTGGCAATTTTTTTCCTTGCGTGGTCGGCTATGCGGCGGCCTAACAGTCATAGCGCAATGGGCGGTCATTCAGGTGTCTTAACGAAGGGGTTTTATAAAGAACTTATGAACCTTTTCGACAGTGCGGAATACCGATTTGCGGAGATATACAAGTTTTGGCACGAGAAAGAGCAGAAAGTCATATTGGATAAGTCGGCAGAGGATCTGACTATCAATTTAGGCAAGCCGGACAGATTTTCGACAATCACCTGCCGTTCGATAGATGCGACATGGACGGGTGCGGTAGATGTATCGTGGGATGGGGTACTGTATGTCGATGACCTTGTGCGAGATCGTGAACATTCGCTGTCACCTATACGAATGGAGAACACATGGCAGGAATACCTGAACAAGATGGTTGACCGAAAAAGCGGATATAACCCGATGCCGGAAACACTTGACTTGGGATTCGATATAGACATACATTTCGACTTTGCGGGTGCGTGTGAGCTGATGGTAGGTACATTGTGGAATGTTTACGACCCACTATACCGACTTGAGCAGCTATATGCGGATGACCCACTATACAGATTTCGGAAAATCCCGGCACTTAATGAGAATGACGAGAGCAACTTTGACTATCCTGTGAACGGGTTTACCACGGAATACTACCGCGATATGCGCGAGAGGCTGGATGAGCCTGAATGGATGGCGAAGTATCAGCAAGCGCCGTTTGTGCGTGAAGGTATCTTGTATAAACCCATCGAGTGTAAATACTTCAATGGTGAGATAACCGAGTCGGTCAACAAGATTATCGGTGTACTTGATCCTGCTGTGGGCGGTGGCGACTATCTGTCAATGATAATCATAGCCGAGGGCAAGAAAAAATATGCGATAGATTGGGTATATTCCAAAGAGACGAAGGGCAAGACGATACCCGAACTCGTGGCAAAGATCAAGTTTCACAACATATCGGAAGTTCATTATGAGCGAAACGGCATAGGACGTGTATTTGATGACGAACTTACACAGGCTCTTCACAATGCCGACTACTACCGATGCAAGATGACATCATTTGCGGCGCCGGAGGGGATGAGCAAGGAAGAGAAGATCATAGGGTATTCGGATTGGGTAAAATCGAACATCTATTTTATCGAGGAAACGGCAAAATCAACCACATATACCCGTTCGGGGCAATATCAGACCGCGCTTAACCATACGTTCATATATACGTCTGTGGGAAAGAATAAGTATGATGATGCGCCTGATAACCTTGCACAAGTAGGAAGGGTGTATGAGAGACAAAGGAACGGTACTATTGATGTAATACTCAATCCGTTCAGGAGGTAGACATGAAGTGTAAAAACTGTGGTGCAGAATTAAATAACGGTCGTTGTGAATACTGCGGGTCACGTTTTTCAGAGGATATGAGACTTTTCAATCCAAAAGCGCCCGAAGTGGACACAGATTTTTTCAGAAAAGTGCTATACGGAAATGTAATTGATGACAGCCGGATGTATAAAGAAAAAAATAGAAGTGACTTGTTTAGGGAGACAGTAAGCCGCATTTTATAGAGGGGTGGAAGTATGTATGATGATTTAAGAGAACTTAACTACACAATTCAGAAAAAACAGGAGCATATTGACGAACTGCGGGCGGCCTTGACCTCATTAAGTGCGCCTATAGGTGTTGTAGTGCAGTCGTCACATTCCGACAGGATAGCGTCATTGACTTGTAAGGTCATTGCAGAGGAAAAGGCGCTTGATAAACTGATAGACAAGTATGCCGACATGAAACACAAGGCCGCGAAGGAGATTTTCACCTTGAAAAACGAGGAATGGCAGGAAATACTGTTCATGCACTACCTTGAGTACAAATCTTTAGGCGAAATAGCGGCAATCATGGGCAAAACAGTGGGCGCAATCAAGCTGATGAATAACCGGGCATTAAAAAGACTGAAAAAAACTGTTGACGTAACAAGGTAACTTTGGTAAGTAGCAAAATGAAGTGTTGTCAAGGTGTGGATTATTCCGCACCTTTTTTGGTGAGAAAATGAAAGATTTAAGACGTAACAGCAAGCCTTTTAATGAGGTATGTCATAATTCGTTCGGGCGCAAGGTGATATATACCAATGCCACGAAGATCACATCAGAAAATGTCGTAAAAGAACTCTCAAAGGCGATATCCGTACATCGGCAGAACGCTGAAGAGATAGACTATCTTTACAACTACTATCTCGGAAATCAGCCTGTCTTGTACCGTACAAAGCAGGTCAGACCCGAAATCAACAACAAAGTCGTGCAGAACACGGCTTATTTTATTGTCGAAACAAAGACAGCCGACATAGCGAGCGAACCGATACAGTATGTTCTCCGGGGGACGGATGAGACAAAATCGAAAGAGATAGCCGACCTTAACTCCATCATGGACAGTGAGGACAAGTCATATTCGGACATATGCTTGGCACGTTGGCGGTCTATCTGCGGAACATCTTACCGTTTCATAGCGAACGATGACGGGCGGTCTACCATCCTTGATGAGACAGATTTCAGGATAGACGTTTTAGACCCTCGGATGACGTGCGTTGTCTACTATAACAACAACCTTCCGGCATTTTCCATACAGCAGACAAAAGACGAGAAAAACAAGACGGTTTACTTTGTCTATACCAAAGATACATGGTATGTCATCAGTGCTAATAAGATCATCCAGAGCAACACGAACGGCTTTTTGGCTATTCCTGTTATCGAATATCCGAACAATGAGAACAGAATATCGGACATCGAGATCACGATATCACTTTCAGACGCGATAAATGAAATGTCATCCGACAGGCAGGACGGTATCGCACAGTTCGTACAATCCTTCATAAAGTTTGTGAACTGCGAGATGGATGCGGACAAGTTTGCAGAACTCCGTCAAAGCGGCGCATTTATCGTCAAATCAAACAACGGCGAGAATAAAGCTGATGTAGATATCATGTCGTCCGAACTCAATCAGAGTGAAAGTCAGGTTGCCATTGACGACCTCTTTAACAAGATTTTGGTTATTCAGGGCATAGCAAACCGCGAAGGCAACACCGGGGGCGACACACAGGGCGCGGTATCACTCCGAAACGGATATCTTGACAGCGAGAAAAGAGCGGAACTGTCCGAACCATCCTTTAAGAAAGCCGAGAAGGAGTTTTTGCGCATAGTCCTTTATATGCTGTCGGTAAAGAAACAGACGAGCCTTAAAGTCTCGGATGTGGAAATCAAGATCAGCCGCTCGAAAATGGACAATATGCTTACGAAAGCGGAAACGATGAAGTTACTGCTCGAAAGCGGCATTTTCCCGGAGAGGGCAATTAAGTCAGTAGGTTTCTTCGCAGATCCCGAACAGGTGGCGATAGAAAGCGCTGACCGAATGAAGATACTGTACCCGACCGAAGAACCCAAAGAGCCTGTCGAGACTGAAGAGATAGATGTGGTTGAAGAATGAAATTTGACGAACTCAATCAGTTAAAACGGTTTTTTTCTACGATGGAGATAACCGATGAGGAAAAGAAAAAGCGCTGTGACCTTGCTTATGATTTTTACGATGCTATATATTTCGTATTTACGATTATCAGGGTTGAGAAAGAGATCGAGGAGATTAATTTCACTCGAAATGCGCTGATTGTAGATCAGTATAGGTCAACTCTGGAAAACCGCATAACTGATGTGTTTAAGAAAGCGAAAATCCCGTATGAGGATGATTATATACCGAAATTGGTAGATGAGATCATCACAACTACCAACAGACACCCCGAAGATATGTACTATCTGTCGAAAGAAAGAGCGGTACTTATTGCACAGAATGAGGCGAACACGGCTATCAATTATGCCGACTATGTATCAGCCAAAGAGAACGGGGCAACACATAAGCGTTGGATAGCCGAACTTGACGACAAGACACGTCCGGCACACGCAGAGGCAGACGGAACTGTAGTGCCGATAGATGACTATTTCTATGTCGGCGGTGATACGTTACGGTTTCCGCACGATTTTCAGAACGGATCTGCCGAAAATCTCATCAACTGTAGGTGCATTTGCATTTACGAATAGTTTTCATTTGTTTCACTCCGAAAAGCGGTCTGGAAACAGACCGTAAGAAAATAACATCCTTCGGGATGTTTTTTTAATAAAGCAACTATGCGGAAATAGTACAGCCTGTGGATGCAACCCACGAAGAAAGCGTAGGCAGAAGGGAAAGAACAATGATGAAAAGAGAAGAAGTAAAAGAACTGCTCAAGTCATGGGGCATTGAAGAACCCACGGAGGAGCAGGTAACGGACTACCTCAATAGGATGCAGACCGAGGTTAAGAAAGCCGAGGACACCGCAAAGAAGTATAAAGCGGATGCCGACAAGGTAAAAGACCTTGAAAAGCAGATTGAGGAAATGAACAGTGCAAAACTGACCGACCTTGAGAAAGCCAATAAAGCGACTGAAGATGCACTCAAGCAGGTAGAGCAGATGCAGAAAACCGTCACACAGATGCAGCTTGCGAAGAATTTAGCGGAAATCGGCATTGTTGGCGAGGATGCGGAAGGTCTGTTTGGTGAGGATGGACAACTCAACACCGAGAAACTCGGAAAGATCATAGAAAGCCGTGAAAAAGCGGCTGTAGCAACCTATCAGAAGGATGCACTTGATAAAACTCCGGCGCCTGACAACAAGAAGGGTGATGAAGGTGGCGAGGATGAAAAGCCTTACAAAGATATAGTTGATCGGGTTGCCGCCACGAAGAAAGCAGAGACCGAGGCGGTAAGCATTATCGATTCATACAAATAATTCAGGAGGAAAAAAACATGAAGTATTCAAGCGTTTCTGTTTTAGGCACTCCCGAAGTGCTTAAAAGAAAACTTGGCGGCGAGTACATCAAGGAACTTGCTATTGATTCGACAGCGTTCACTAATGGAAAACTCGCGGCAGGATCAGCGGTAGCGGCTGACGGTAAGAAGTCAAGCGGAAACGGCTCGGATGTCTACGGAATAACACTCAATGACTGTTACGAAGAGAACCCGAACGTAGCCGTTGTTATCGCATTTGCAGTTATCAACGGTGCAAACAGCACAGCAACATCAAGCGACAGGGCGGCACTTACCGACCTGCGGTTTGAGTAAGGAAGGGGGGAATAGACTATGGCAAACTTTAATGATGTTTTCAAATCCCCTGCAATCGCGGCGGTATATAACGAGGTAGCCTCAAACAAGATTGACTATCTCGGAGCAGGATTTTTCCCGGCAAAGCAGAAGAGCGGCCTTAACCTCAAGTGGATTAAGGGTTCAAAGGGTCTACCTGTCATCCTTGCGCCTAGCGCATTTGATGTAGTAGCACCCATCAGATCACGTCAGGGTCTTGAGGTCATCGACACAGAGATGGCTTATTTCAAAGAGGCCATGATCGTAAAAGAGCAGGACATTCAGGACTATGAGTCCATCGTTGAAAGTTCTCCTCTTGCAAGAGAAATCCTCGACCGTAACTATGACGATGCAACAACGCTCATCGACAGCGCGCACGTTGTAGCCGAGAGAATGAGGATGAGCCTCCTTGCAAACGCAAACGGACATCCTTCAATTTCTATCGCAGTTTCGGGCGGTGCAAACTACACCTACAACTATGATCCGAACAACGACTACTCAGGGAATAACTTTGATACGGTTTCGACATATTGGAGTGACCTTGACGACTCTACACCGCTTGATGACATATCAGCGGCTATAGATGCGGTAGAGGCAAGGACGGGTGTAAGACCCGCTTATCTGCTTATGAGTAAGAACACAATGAACCTGCTCAAGCAGAACGACAGTATCAAGAGTGCTATCCTTGCACAGAACATCACGGCAAACATCTTTATGACGGATGCCCGCGTCAAGGAACTGTTCGCAAACGAACTTGGACTTACGATCCTTGTTTACGCAAAGCAGTACAAGGACGAGACAGGCGCAGCAAAGAAGTTCTATCCCGATGGAATGGTTACACTTCTTCCCGGCGGCACACTTGGAAATACCTGGATGGGTGTTACACCTGAAGAGCATAGATCAGACAAGCTCGATGTATCAATCGTTGACAACGGTATTGCTGTTGCGGTTGAGACGAAGTTTGACCCGGTACAGACGCTCACAAAGGTTTCCGAGATCGTCCTTCCTTCGTTCGAGAGGATGGATGAAACCTATATGCTGAAGGTTCTTGCAAACCTTTCATACTGATAAGGAGGTAGGCACATGATTTTTCCGTTTGAGGTCAAAAAGAATGGTGTCTACTATCCTGCGGGTACGGATGTACCTATGAGAAGTGAAAAGCGGGGGGCGAAAAAGTCCCCCGTTGAAACTTCGGGGAAAGTAGACGAGCCTGTTGTAGAAACAGGAAGAAAATACACGGAAGAGGATTTAAAACTGCCGTACATGAAACTTAAAAGCCTTGCGTCACAGAACGGTATCAAGGTCGATAAGTCGGCAAAGGCAGAAGAGATCAAGGAATTATTGAGGGCATTATGACTATAAGTGAACTGACAGAAAACGTGCAGATAAAGGCACAGGCATACTTGGCTGAATCAGGTGACGAAGAGGCTGCCATGCCTACTCAAATAGTTGATTTTGTCGTGGAATATGCGATAAACGAAAGTCATTTTCCTATGTCGTTCAATGAGGACAAGATAGCAACAAGACTGTCCAGATGCTCAAACGCTATGGCTATGGCTTGCATAGAAGTTTACTCCCGTATGGGTGCAGAGGGCGAGAAGTCACACTCTGAAAATGCTATCTCACGGACTTATGACGGGGCATGGATAAGCACGAGACTGCATGATGTCCTTCCTAACTATGTAGAGGCAATATGATGCGCTGTCTATATCGGAACAAACAGACAATATACTATGCGTTGCTGATTGGCACAATGCCAGAATACAAACTCGACAGCGAAGGAAATAAGATAGTTGACTATGTAGACCCGGAGACAGGGGAAACCTATTACGTTGAAACGGGGAACAAGAAACTATATTACAGTCCTGCGGTGGAGTTTAAGGGCAACATAGCGTTTGCGGGTGCGGATTTATTACGTCAGGAGTTCGGTATTAGTGACGAGCATTATGAGGCGGTACTAGTGCTGAATAAAGGCGAGATCCCGATAACCGAAACGTCCCTTATATGGTATCAGACAAGTCCGGCAGAAAAGATCATAGACGATGTGGTATATGCCGATGAGACTACGGCTGATTACCGAGTATTAAGGTCTGTACCTTCACTAAACAACGACAGATACATATTGGCGAAGGTAGTTAAATGAATTACAGAGTAAGCCTAAATGTGCAGGAATTAGACCGCTTGGCTGATTTCCTTGACGATTACGCAGACAGTTTTGAAGAAAAGGTCAATCTGTTTCTGAATAGATTGGCAGACAAGGCTATAGAGGTTGCCTCGGCAAACGGGGGTGACTTTGGACGTTTCATTTATTACTCAAAGAAACTTGAGGATGAGACAACAATTTATGTTTCAGCCACTTCAAAGCTGATTAAGACGGAATGGTATGCGGGGTCGAACTCAAAGGAAACAAGATCAGAGGTTATATCCCCGCTGCTCATGGCTGAATTTGGTTCGGGTCATTATGCGATAGAAAACGAAAATGCCCCCGGATTAGGCGGTCAGGGTACTTTAAACAAGTACGGACACGCATTTGATGAAGATGGATGGTATTGGTATGCGGAGATGCCCCCGAAAGGTGATGCGACAGCGATAAAAACCGCAAAGAACGGGAAGGTCAAGTATCACTCAAAAGGGAACAGCCCCACACAGCCTTTACATAAAGCGGTCATAGCTTGCATCAGGCAAGTGCAGGAAATAGCGCAAGAGGTATTCGGATGAGTTCGGCATGGATTGATGACAGGATAGACAAGATATATTCGAGGGTAAAGCACAAAGTATGCAATGCCCTGAAGTCAGACTATCCCGACATCAATTTCACACAGGACGATTCAGAGAATACGGACGCGCAATTCCCGACCGTATATATGTTCTTTGACACGGTAGAGAGGATGACTACCCTTGACGGTGGGGCGATAAATGCCGTTTACATGACGGTCAGAACGCAGGTTAGTGTTACCAAAGCGCAAGGCAATGAGGCCGCGCGGGAGGTCAATGCAGCGGTGCGTGATGAACTTGTCAATCTTGGATTTATTGCTTCGGGCAGTCCAATTCCTACGGTTTCAGGGGATGTAAAAGTTATCAATGCAAATTATCAACGGATGGTTGGTTTCAACGATCCATTCTAACAGGAGGAAAGAGATATGGCAGTAAATGAAATGGGTTTATCAACCCTCGGTATTACTTTCGGATATGCCGTTGGCTCGACAAAGCCTGCTAGTTTCACACAGCTTGACAGAATATCAAGCATAGGCGAGTTCTCTGTCACAAACGAAACTATAGATGTTTCCTGTCTTGAGGACTTAACATCGAAGTTCGTTCGTGGACGTGGAACGACCTCTGATAGTATTCCGATAGTTGTAAACTGGACAGACGAGACAGAAGATCAGTGGGAAGATGTTCTTGCCGCTTACAACAGCAGAGGATCAGGTGAGACGATGTGGTGGGAGATTATCGTTCCCGGCATGACAAAGGCGGCCTTCTTCAAGGCACAGCCTCCGACAGCACTTCCTATACCTTCAATCGAGCAGAACGGTGCTTTCACGAACACCATGAACCTTGTCGCTGAAGATCTGGTTGGTTGGGACACCAAAGTGGCTTTCTAGTAGACGGGCTTAATGGGCTGAGGTTAGGCTCGGCAGATTTGACTCCTACGTTTGACCCGAACGTAACGAGTTATTCAGCAAACATCACTACGGCAACAACTTCATTAACGTTGACATTAAGTAGCGGTGCAACGGCTGTGACGAAACTTAACGGCACAGTGTTTACAGGGTCAACAATAACGTGGACGGCAAACACCGACACGTTAACAATCGAGGTAACAAACTCACAGAGCGTTACAAAGACGTACACTGTGACAGTTACACATACATAGTGCGAACAGGGCGGGGGAAACCCCGTCCTTTCCCTATGTGATAGCCGTAAGGCGGGGAAAGGAGCAGAAAAATGACTAAAATGTTTGCGATTAATGGTAAGTCGTACAAGGCGAAAGAGTTTGATTTCAACCTTCTTTGCGACCTTGAAGACCAGGGATTATCCCTTGACGACATCGACAAGAAGCCTATGTCACTTGTCAGGACGTATCTTTCATTCTGTGCCGGAATAACAAAAGAGATGGCGGGAAAAGAGATCGAGGCTCATATTGAGAATGGCGGTAAGTTCAATGATGTAGTCGAGGCCATGTCCGACATGATGAAAGATTCGGGTTTTTTTCGGTCAATCAGCAAGGGCAAGGAGGAGGACGAAGGAGAAACTTCAGCGCCGAGTGCAAAGACGAAAAAAGCGTAAGTGACTATCCGACTTTGCGGGAATACTACGAACATGAGTGGATGCCAAAGGTTATACCGTTAGGAACTACATATGATGCTTTTTGGACACTCAATCCCCGTAAGGTGAACGTGATGGTGGATGCCTATAATGAGGCAAAAAAAGCAGAGATCAGAACACAGAATATGCTTTTCCATCTTGAAGGAATGTATTTTTCCGATGCCTTATGTGCGACAGTCGGCAATATGTTCCGAGGAAGAGGGCAGAAAGCATATGAATACCCGAAAGAGCCTTATCCCCTTGACTTGGAGTATGAGGAAGGGCTGGATATGACAGATGAATCCGAGAGGGATATTGCAAGGCAGAGACGGAATTTTGTAACGCAGCTTAACAATATGTTCCGGGATTTAGAGCCTGTGGTAGAAAGAAAGAAGAACGAAGATGCCGAACATTGATACCTTAACCATACAATTTGGTTCAAAAGGCACAGAAACAGCCGTAAAGAACATAAAGACAATGGCAAGCGCCGTAAGAACTCTGTCCGGCAGTCTGCGCATGATGGACATGAGCAAGTTCGGAGAATTTAGTTCGGGGATGGAAACTCTCAAGAAGTCTGTTCCCACATCATCACAGACAAACAGGATGGTTGATTTTGCCGATGCCATATCGAAATTATCAGCGGCTATAGGTGCGTCCAATATCAGCGGTTTTTCAAACGATATGACAAATCTTGGTACTGCGGTGCAGACATTCAAGAAGTCGTCCGTCAATTCTATCACAAATGCCGTTGCCGCTATGGAAACACTCGGACATCAGGCAGAGAGAACGGCTAGCACTATATCCAAAGCCACACCTAAAAACAGCCAAAATGTGTCAAACAATTCAAAGCCTGTTGACATAGGATCTATCTCACAAGTGATAAGTTCTCTCGACAAGGTACAGGTCAAGGCTTCAGGTGTCAAGGGTATTCTTCAGAAGATGGGTATGGTAGTACCCACGAAAGCATTTAAGACCCTCGAAGAAAATGCCGAGAAGGTACGCAGGAAGTATGACGAGGTACGGCAGACCCTTCAAAAAGGGTTAGAGGCAGGAAAGATCACAAGTGACAGCTCGGAGTATGCCAAAAAGATGGCAGAACTTGACGGACTGCGCAACAAATATGACGAACTGATACTCAAGCAGCGTCAGTTGTCAAGAGAGGGAGGGGCATTTAGGCTTTCGCCCGCCCTCACAAAGTCTATTGATATTCTCAAATCAGGTTTCTCACAAGTAGCAAGCCTCGTAAAATCCGGGGTTTTGTCTGCTTTTAAGTCTATAAACGCTCATGTAAAGTCTTTCTCCAACCGTATCAAGGATGCGGGGAAAGCACTCAAAAGCACGATTACAAGCGGCAACAGCGCTACAAAGGTAGCGAAAAAGTTTGCCAATGAGATATTCCGTGTATCAAAGATGCTTAAACTTATGATTACCCGTATGGCTCTGCGCAAGGTTATCGCAGAGGTAGGGGATGGGTTTAAGTCACTTGCTATTCACTCCGACACTTTCAATAATAGCGTTTCAAGTATGATGAACGGTGCGAAACAGTTAGGCTATTCGTTTGCCGCTATGGTTTCGCCACTTATCAATGCGCTTGCTCCGGCTATTGTTTATCTTATAGATTTATTCACAAAACTTGCGAACGTCATCAATCAGGTATTGTCTGCTCTTACAGGCGGTACGACTTGGAATAAGGCAAAAGCCTTTACGTCATCTTGGCGCGATTCGTTTGAGGACACGGCAGATGCGGCAAGTGATACGGCAAAAGAGATCAAAAAGACCGTCATGGGATTTGATGAACTCAATCAGCTGACGGACAACAGCCAGAAAGCCGCATCAAATAAAAACAAAGATGGTGGTATCGGAGATATGTTCGATACCGTACCGATAGACAGCAAGTGGAAAGACATTGCCGATTGGTTGAAAAAGATGTGGGAACTTGGGGATTTCTACGACCTCGGCAAGTTACTAGGCGAGAAACTCCGCGATATGCTTGAGTCTATCCCGTGGGATAAGATCAGGGCGACCGCAAATAAACTCGGTAAGAGCCTTGCAACCCTCATCAATGGATTTGTTGAAGTTGAAAGACTTGGATATGACATCGGTTATACAATCGCACAGTCGGTCAATACCGTATTCGAGTTCTTAAACGGCTTTGTGCGTAACCTGCATTGGGCGTCAATCGGTAAGTTTATAGCCGATACGTTCAACGGTTTCTTTGAAAACATAGATTGGGATCTGATAAAAGATACTGTCATCACGGGTATGCGCGGTATCGCACAAGCTATATGGCAATTCATTCAGGAGTTCCATTGGGACAACATATCAGACTTCATAAAGAACGGACTTGATACCATTGCAAAAGGCATTAAAGCGTTCTTTGAGACACCCGGATATGATGACAGAGGTTTCAAGTTAAACGACTCATGGGCGAAACGTCTCGGAAAAGAGATAGGTCATCAGCTGTCAGAGGTGTTCGAGGACAAGGAACTGTGGCATGAGGTAGGTCAGGCACTCGGAGATTTGGTGCAAGGCGCTATTGATTTCCTTTCAGGATTTGTAAGCGAACTCGATGTCAAGGATGTTGTCGACTCATTAACCGAAATGGTTAACGGTTTCTTTGAGCAGGTCAATTCTGAAGAGGCAGGAAAGACCCTCGGAGAACTTCTTCAGAAACTTTATGACATAATCAAGGGATTTTGGGTAAACAACAAAGGTACTCTATACAACGAAGTCAAAGAGTTCTTCGGCGGTTTCTTTAGCGAAGTCGATGTCGAACAGATGGCGGCAGACGCTATAGCCATTCTCGCATGGGCGGCAAACGGACTGATTACGTTTTGGGATGAACACGGCGAGGAAATACTGACAAGCATTAAAAACTTCTTTGTAGGTCTGTGGGATAAGATTGACAAAGAACAGTTGAAGTCCAGCCTTAAAGAAATCATTCATAGTGTTGCGAAATATGCTATCCCGGCGGGATTGGCACTTGTAGGGGTAAACATAGTATCATCTGCGATATCCGGCCTATTTACTAAACTGACAATTAAAAAGGCTATAGAAAGCGCATTAGGCGGTGTTCTAGGCGAAGCTATGGGCGGTGCTGTCACCGCAGCGGCAGGTAGTGAAACTGTAGTAGGTGCGGCAGAGGCGGCAGGTGCATCATTAGGTAGCACAATAGTAACCGCAATCGCGTCAGTATTAGCCGGAAATCTTGTTATTGAGGGTGGACAGTCCATCTTTTCATGGGCGATAACTAAGGGCATGGAAAGCGGCGGCTATTCAGAGTCAGAGATAGAGGCCGTAAAAGAAGA